>Ga0208259_1000560_pt1 | contig 10119 bp, 2 predicted proteins | sample CryBogCBH22May08_FD_184618 | JGI IMG/M metagenome (GOLD analysis project Ga0208259, IMG submission 184618) | Freshwater microbial communities from Crystal Bog, Wisconsin, USA - CBH22May08 (SPAdes) | ecosystem: Environmental > Aquatic > Freshwater > Lake | place: Crystal Bog, Wisconsin, USA... | reverse complement strand
ATATTACATTTGGTCGAATAATTAGAACATTCTAATCAATGTTCCTAAGAAATCGAAAAACTAGTAAAAACGAATCAAAATGAAAGCTTTATTACTCCATTGCAAGAATACTATATTTTCAAAGAAAATAAGTGCCTTTAGTTTCGAAAAGCTAATGTTTCTATTCATGATGATTGGATTGTCTATATCGGCCAATGCACAATGCTCACCAATACTTGGAGATCAAACATCGTACGGTGCTGGTTCCTGGATTGGATATGTATATAGTGCAATTAATACTTCAAACCCACCAACTAACGCATTTACTACAACATATAGAGGTTACATAACGCAACCTGAAATCTTTAATCAAGATATTGGTTCTGGTTCTATTTCAGGAACTAATTTATGCGGAACATACAGTGACCAATTTTCAATTCGTTTTAAAATGCAAAAAAACTTTGCCCCAGGAAATTATAGTTTTCAAGTGGGTGGTGATGATGGCTATAGATTGAGCTTTGATGGTGGTGCAACTTTTCCTATATCTAAATGGAATGATCAAGGATATACAATTTCGACTTATACCTACTATTTAAGTGGGCCAACTAATTTAGTTTTAGAATATTACGAACAAGGAGGTGTTTCTAGAGTTTCATATTCGTATGGAATTTGCAGCTCGCCTTCAACAGATGCTACTAGTATATCGGGAACAACCACAATTTGCTCAGGAAACGCAACAACATTGACTGCAGTAGGTGGCACAACAGCATTAAACGCAGTGTATCAATGGGGAACAGGAACAGTAATAGGTTCAAACATAATCACTGGACAAACATCAGCTTCAATTACAGTGGCTCCTTCAACAACAACAACCTATTGGGTAAACAAAGTAGACCCTGCACCCTGTACAAATTCAACAGCGGGAATAACTCAAACAGTAACCGTTAATCCTATTTCTACAGCTCCAACCGCAATTATTGGAGGAACTACCTTATGTTTAGGTAGTAGTGTGACCCTAACTGCTACTGGTGGTACTTTAGCTACTGGCAGCACTTATCAATGGGGAACCGGTTCAACTGTTGGTTTAAACATCATTGCTGGGCAGACAGGAGTTTCATTGACCGATACACCAGCTACTTCGACAACTTATTGGGTAAGAAGAGTAGATACAACACCATGTGCAAATACAACAACAGGGGTAACTACAACTGTTTCAGTTAATACCCCAGCAGGAGATCAAACAACTTATGGAAATACATCTTGGATTGGATATGTGTATTCAGCTGTTGATGGTGCAAACCCTCCTTCCAATGTGTTCTCTACAACTTATAGAGGATATATTACACAAACAGAACAATTCAATCAAGACATTGGTACGGGATCTCTTTCCGGAACTAATCTTTGTGGAACTTATAGTGACCAATTTTCGATTCGATTTAAAATGCAAGAAAACTTCACCTCAGGATACTACACTTTTACAGTAGGAGGTGACGACGGGTATCGCTTAAGTTTAGATGGTGGAGCAACTTTTGTTATTAATAACTTTAATGACCATGCTTACACTACAACAACTTCAGCATCAATCTATTTAAGTGGAAATACTAATTTAGTATTGGAATATTACGAACAAGCTGGGTACTCAAGAGTTTCTTTCAGTTATACTTCATGTACTAATTTCTCGTCAGCTCCAACAGCAATATCAGGAACAAGCTCTCTTTGTAATGGCGCTGGAGGAACGACACTAACAGCTACAGGTGGCTATGCTGCTCCTGGGGCAACGTACCAATGGGGAACGGGAAGTGTTATCGGATCAAATATAATTGCTGGTGTATCCTACAACGGATATTATATAAATCCAACTACTACAACTACCTATTGGGTTAGAAGAGTAGATGGGACACCTTGCAACCTAACTACTAATGGAGTTACTTTAACAGTAACCGTGAATACACCATCGACCCAACCAACAACAATTAGTGGTTCAACATCTATCTGTTCGGGCAACAGTACAACGCTTACAGCATCAGGTGGAACTTTGGGAACTGGAGCTGTTTACCAATGGGGAACTGGATACAGTGCAGGAGTGAATACAATTGTAGGAGCCACTGGCCCTTCAATAGTAGTAAGTCCAACTGCAAATTCAGGATATTGGGTAAGAAGAATGGATCCAGCACCTTGTAATTCAAGCACAGGACAAATCAATACAACAATAAATGTCGCAACAGCACCAACAAATCCAACTTCTATAAGTAGTACAACATCAACCTGTAGCGGAACTAGTATAGCCTTGACAGCTGTGGGAGGAAATGCAGGTACGAACGGAACGTATCAATGGGGAACAGGAACAACTATTGGCTCAAACATTATTGCAGGACAAACCTATTATATTATGTACGTTAATCCAACGATTACAACAACCTATTGGGTTAGAATTATTGATACTGCTCCTTGTAATGCAACAACAGCAGGAGTTACTCAAACAATTACCGTTTCAACGCCGTCAACTGCTCCTACTACAATTTCTGGATCCACAACCACATGCAGTGGTGCTAATTTAACATTAACAGCTAGTGGCGGAACAATGGGTTCTGGAGCTGTATATCAATGGGGTTCAGGTGGAAGTGTAGGAAGTAATATTATTACGGGACAAACTAGCGCTTCAATTATTGTAAATCCAACTACATCTGGTTCGTATTGGGTGAGAAGAATGGATCCTGCACCATGTAATACACAAACCTCTGGACAAACTATATATATTACAGTAACAAGCCCATCAACGGCACCAACATCCATTAGTGGAGCTGGAGCAGCTGCTTGTGCGGGCGGAAACACTACCTTAACAGCAGTAGGAGGTACTTCTGCTTCAGGAGCGGTTTACCAATGGGGCACAGGTTCAACAGTCGGATCAAATATTATTGCTGGACAAAACGGCGTCTCTATTACTGTAAGTCCAACCTCCTCAACAACCTATTGGGTAAGACGATACGATGCAGGATGCGCTTATTATACTACTGGAGTAACTACAACAGTTTTGATAACCGCTCCTCCTGGTAATCCAGCAGTCGCTGGAACTAACGCATGGAATGTATATGGCTATTCGACTCCAGATATCACCTTGGCAACAGCTGTATATGCAGGATTTTATACAACCAATACGTTAAGTTTTGATACACAAACAGGAACAAACAATTGGGGATTAGCAACATCTCCTTCTAGTTCTGCTGGTTGGTCGGGATGCCCTGTTCCAAATGATAATTTCACTATGGTAGCAAAAAGATTAGGATTTCCATGTGGAACCTATACCTTAGCTATGCAAAATTGGGATGATGTGGCGCAAGTTTATTTGAATGGTACTCTTATATGGTCTGCTGCATCTTGGAGTGGGTCCGGAAATTTTAATGTGATTATAGGTTCATACAATCTGGATGCAACATCACAAATTGAAATTAGACTTACTGAAAATACTGGAAATGCTAATATAAATATGACCCTAACCAATACGAATATTGCTTCAACAGCACCTACTAGTATTTCTGGGACTACTACTCTTTGTAATGGAAGTAGTACAACATTAACAGCAACTGGTGGAACATTAGGAACATCTGGTGCCTATCAATGGGGTACCGGGTCAACAATTGGCTCTAACGTAATTGCAGGTCAAACAAGTGCAAGCATAACAGTAAGTGCAACAGCTAATACAACCTATTGGGTAAACAGAATGGATACCGTTTGTAGTAACGCAACAACTGGAATAACACAATTAGTTACTGTCATTCCTGCCACTGTAGCTGGAACATTGAGCTCTACAAGTAGTACAATCTGTAAAGGAAGAACACCAAATCCGATTATTTTATCAGGAAATACAGGTAATGTAATAAAATGGCAATATGCCAATGATGCCGCCTTTACATTAGGAGTAACTGACATCGCTTCCACAGCAACCACACTAACCAGTGCCTTAATCGGTGCCCTGACTACAACACGCTATTTTAGAGCCGTAGTGCAAAGTGGTTCTTGTGCTATAGCGAATACACCAGCTTTAGGAATAACAGTACCCAATGCTATTACCTATAATGGAAGTTGGACAAGTACGCCAGATCCAACAACGCCAGTTATAATCGCAAGCAATTATACATTAGCGAGCGATCTGAATGTATGTTCTTGCCAAGTAACTGGTACCGCAACAATTACAGTCCCAGCAGGCGTTACATTTGTAGTGCAAAGAGATATTACAATAGCGGCAACGGCTAATATAATAATACAAGACCAAGGAAGTCTTGTTCAAATTGACGATAACGCCTCTGATATTGGAAACATAACCTTCAAAAGAAATACAACCCCTTTGAAACAATACGATTATACCTATTGGTCATCTCCATTGGCAGGCCAAACTCTAAGCCAATTTGGAACACCATCGCTCTATTATTCTTTTAATGCAAGTATAAACAATTGGGCGTCGGAAGTGGCAACCAATGTAATGGCTGCTGCTAAAGGATATATTGTTAGAGTGCCTAACAACTTAAACTTCAGTACTCCACAAGTGGTACTGACTACTATCAATGGAACACCAAACAATGGGGTAATCAATGCAACTATTGTAAAAGGAACAGGAACAACCTACAACTTAATTGGAAACCCCTACCCTTCTGCAATTGATATTGATAGCTTTTTATTGAACGCTACCAATACAGGCGTTGTGAATGGAACCATTTATTTATGGACACACAATACTGCAATAAGCAATACCATCCCAGGCACGTCAATCTATAATTATACAAAAGATGATTATGCCAAATACAACATTACTGGAGGAGTAAAAACAGGGTCGACAGCTATTACAGGTGGGGTTACTCCTAACGGAAAAATAGCCGCTGGTCAAGGATTTTTTATTGAAGCCAATTCAGCTTTAGCGAACGGAAGCTATGCAGCCACTTTCAATAACAGCATGAGAATTGCTGGAAATAATGACCAGTTCTTTAAATCCATTAATACAACTGTTCAGGCCAATAATCAAAATACCATGTCTTCCACAATTGAAAAACACAGAGTGTGGTTAAACATCTCTAATACTGGGGGAGCCTATGACGAAACCCTTGTAGGGTATATCCAAGGAGCAACCAATGGAATAGACTCACTTTTTGATGGCAATACAATGCCCGCTGGAAATGTAGTTTCACTATACTCTGTATTGGGAACAACTAATTTGTCCATTCAAGGAAGAGCTTTACCTTTCAATGATAGTGATGTAGTACCAATAGGATATTCAACAACATTAACGGGAGATTTTACCATAGCCTTAGAGAACTTTGACGGTTTATTCAACAATCAAAACATTTATTTGTTAGACAAAACAACCAATACTTATTATGATTTAAAAGCGCAAAGTGTAACATTCAATTCCACAAGCGGAACATTCAATGATCGTTTTGAACTTCATTATACTAGCAGTCTTTTAAGTAATCACCAAACTGATTTTACTGCAAACGATATACAAATTATTAAAAAAGACAAACACATTGCCGTGAAAGCAACCAACCAATCAATTACCGCGATCCAAGTATTTGATATACTTGGTAAAACCGTATACACTGTCAACAAAATAAACAGCGCTGATTTCATTTCAACAGATTTCAACATAGCACCACAAATACTTTTAGTAAAAGTAACGTTAGACAATAACGAAGTGATTACCAAAAAGGTGCTAATGAATTAAACATAAAAACTATTAATCAATTTACCATAATGCGTATGAATAAATTAGGATAATTCTAGATGAATTAATTAAAGATTGGGTATCCTTCAAAGGATTAAAATAAAGCTCCTATTCGCATAGGAGCTTTATTGAAACAAAACCCCCAATTAAAACAAAACTTTATGTACTGATTTTTTACCATCAGTAGTAATTACGGTAACTAAAAGAATTTGATTCGATGGATTAATAGTACTAATCTCAAATCCAGAAGCATCAATATAATTTTGACTAAATAATGTCTTTCCTAATATATCATTTACAATAATTGATTCTATATTTTCTCCAGAAGATTTCAATATAATTTTACTCTCTTGAGTCACGATAGCCAATGTATTTTCATTTTGAGAAAAACTAGATGTGGTAAGATTTGAGTTAGAATACAGCAAGGTAAATCTTGTGTCAAATGTACCAGCAGCGGTTGTAAAAGAATAAGGACCCGATTTTAAATCATATACTACGTTCAATAATTTATCTTTTAGATAAATATTTTGTGTACTGAACAACCCATCAAATTGCTTAATATTAATGGTAAATGTTCCTGCTATCGAAGTGTAATATCCTAAATCAACTTGATCGGAACTGTCAAATGGTAAAGCTCTTCCTTGAATCGCTAATTTATCAAGATTGTTTATGGAATAAAAATTCAAATAACTATTCCCATTAAGGGTGATTCCATCAAATTTTGAATCCATACCATTTGTAGCCGTTTGAATATAACCAACTAAAGTCTCTTTATAAGCACCTTGATTATTTTTCATATCAAGCCAAATTCTGTTTTTTTGCAAATTAGATACAGTAGAAACTGCTGATAATTTGTAAAATTCATCATTACTATAAGTCATTCGCATACTGTTATTAAAAATAACAGAACCACTTGCAAGTCCTTTTACAAAAAAGGATTGACCTGAAGCAATAATACCACTTGGACCACTACCTCCGCTTTCTGTCCCTGTTGATTCAGGATCAGCACTTATTGAACCTGTAAAATTATAAGTTGCATAATCATCAGAAGTATAAGTATACAACCCTGGAGAACTAGCAACCAAAGCACTATTATGTGTCCATAAATAAATAGTCCCTCCTATCAAGGCTTCATTCTCTGGCAAAGACAAAAAATCATCGATTTTTAAGGCAGAAGGATAAGGATTTCCAATTAAATTCCACCCAGAAGTCTGTCCACTTTGTATATTAACAGCAGTAGTAATTACTCCATTATTAACTGGGCCATTAAAACTTGCAGAATATACGGAAGGAGTAGTAATATCAAATGTTTGTGGAGCTCTAACGATATATCCAACACCCGAAGCCATAGTGTCAACTCCATTTAAGTGCAAAGCCCAATTACCCGCTACTGGATCAAAACTATAATATTTATCACTCAATGTATTAGGAGACAAATTATATAATGTTTGATTTCCAACAGGACTACACCAGTAGGTATAATCAAAGCGTCTGATTGGAGTAGTATCTCTATTTACAGTAACATTTCCAGAGTTTGTAGCAAAATCATCTATTTGATAAATGGCACCCCCACTTTCTACGGTTAAATTTCCAGAATTTAAAATATCACTTTCTGAAGACAGAATATGATTGTCTGTAACTTGTATAAGTTTATCTGAATTTATTATATAATTATTTCCAGTAAGATCACCATAAATAGAAGTGTCATAATCGCCATTAAATACAATTCTCATAGTATTATCAGGAGTTCCCAAAGACCATGAACTACCATTCCAAATATCTGTAACTTCTCTTTTTGCTTTTAATGTAACTTCATCAATAGCCCAAATTTCTTCAGCATCATCATTGGATAAAGTAACACGAATTCTTAAATCTGTTGCATTTGGTAATCCAGATAAAGTGATGGTACCATAACCATCGGTAGTTACATAATCAGTATTGCTGGGTGAAAAACTAACCGATGAATTAATACTTGAATAACTGGACGAGGCTATTCCAACTCCTGAATCAAAAGACCATTTAGCTTGACTACTTCCTTTTACAACAATTTCATTAGACCATGTTAACCCACCATTAGTACTAACAGCAACACTAACATAATCAGATGTATCACTTCCATCGGAAGTATTTGTTGAAAAAGAACCCAGATTAGCGCTAAATGAAATGTCTTTCAAATCCATTGTATTTATAGAGTTAAATGTGAGTACACAAGTAGAATTGCTTACCTGAAAACTAGTGTCATCAATAAAGGTGTCCACTAAAACAGCAGGAGAACCTGATTCTCCATAAGCTGAACCTGAAGTTACTGAACCTGAACCTGAAGTTACTGAATAGCCCCAAATAGGAGAAGAAGAGTAGGATTCGAAATTTTGTTTAGCTATAATTTCATCAACCGTCTTAAATGAACAAGGGGTAAAGTTTAATCCTTTACCTTGAACAGCAAAGGTATAAGTAAAACTAGTGGGTGCACTAAAATCAATCTCAATTGTTGCATTGCGCATACCCACTGCGGAAGGATTAAAGGTCACTACAAAAAAAGTTTGGTCTCCAGCAACAACTGTACTCACTGGCATAGTTGTTATACTAAAATCTGCTGCAGCAACACCAGATATGAAAATATTTGAAACCGTAAAAGAGGTAGACCCTCCATTCATTAGCAAATAAGAAATTGATTGTGTCTCTCCCGCTACTTGAGCAGAATGAAAAATAGTATTGTCCAAATTAGAAGGGGTAGTGTCACCGTTTGGAATGGTAACTAAATTCCCTTTCACTACAATAGTTGAGTCAGCAACTATAGCTAAAGGCTCGTAGCTATTAGATTTACTATTGTTAGATTTTCCATAGCTAGTGGTTCCACAGCAAAGAACTGCCGCTAGAACAACGAAGTGTAATTTTGTTTTCATAATCGTAGAATTTTCGGTTAAGTTTCATAAATAAATTAATTATTATTAATTGTTGAATTGGGTACTACAAAGCTACTCAAGATAAAAAAGCACCACCTAGAAAAATTTTACTTTTTTATTTTCAAATTTTTAAATAAAAACAAAAAAATCATTTTAATTTACAATATAGTGCTGTATTACAATTAGTTACAATAATTTAAAAAAAAAAGAAATAATTTACATCAGTTTTTACATTTTCAATTTTTTAACATACATTTCTTACAGGATTTTTTTGCAATAATTCAATAAAATATGCGCTTTGTCGAGTTTTTTAGTTTTTAATCGGTGTTTTGTTGAAAAATCCGCAATTTTTCACCGTCGATTTAATACTATTCGTCGACACATTGCTGCATTTCGTCTTTTTCGAAAAAGAAGCAATTTTACACACTTAAATAATTAAAATTCCAAAAAGATACGTTTTGTTTAAAAAGGAGACTAATGCACATAATTAATACAATTCAAAAAATTAGTTTAATAGAGAATTCTATAGATACTATTCCATAAAATCATACTCTATTTTAAGTGTATGGATAATGTATGGATAGTGTATGGATAGTGTATGGATAAAGCATGACTGTGGTACCCTAACAAAAACAATCTTAGGGAACAAATCAATATACAATAAAGGATAGTTAACTAGAACAATTAGTTTTTAGACATGAGTATACTAACAGCATTTCCTCCAAATCCTACTGCATTAATTAATACATTACGGATTTCCTGCCTTGGTAGTTGCTTTTCAGCATACGGTACTGCAATAAAATGATTGTGTTGCATCATTAAAATAGCCATCTCTAAACTCAACATCCCTGATGCGCCAAAAGTATGACCCACCTTCCATTTATTGGTAGTAAGCATGGGATGGTTATCACCAAATACCTTTTGTATAGCCTTATATTCAGAAGTATCTCCCTTTAAAGTCCCAGGAGCATGCATAACAATTGCATCAACTTCACTAGGATGAATCCCTCTCAAAGCCATTTTCATCGACTTTTGAAAGCAATTAGCCTCATCCGAAATGGAAATATTATGCTCTATATCGTCAGTAGCATAACCTATCCCCTCTATATAAGCTAAGGCGTTTTTGTGTTCACCAAGCTCCAAACAAGCAACCGCAGCCGCTTCTCCTAGAACCATAGAGTTTTTAGTTTTGCTGAAATCAAAGGCTCTACAAGGGTATTCAGCATTCTCATTAGAATAAATCTTTAAAGCATTCATTTGAGCAATCGTAAAAGCTGTTAATGGAGCTTCGCTTCCTCCTACTAAAAACTTAGTAGCTAGGCCTGATTGCAACCAGGCAACAGCATTTAAAACAGCATGTAATGCAGTAGAACAAGTAATAGAGTGAGAAATTTCAGGGCCACTGCTTTTTAAATCATGCGCAACCCAAGAAGAAATATTCCCTAATGTAGTAGTGGGTGATGTTAACGTGGATGTTTTCCCAGTCTCGAGAAATTCTTTATGATATTTTTCAAACAATTGTGT
>Ga0208259_1000558_pt1 | contig 10230 bp, 2 predicted proteins | sample CryBogCBH22May08_FD_184618 | JGI IMG/M metagenome (GOLD analysis project Ga0208259, IMG submission 184618) | Freshwater microbial communities from Crystal Bog, Wisconsin, USA - CBH22May08 (SPAdes) | ecosystem: Environmental > Aquatic > Freshwater > Lake | place: Crystal Bog, Wisconsin, USA... | reverse complement strand
CCTCAACTGTATTGGTAAGGGAGGTTTGTATTACCCTTCTGACACCCCGCAGGATTGTTTAATTTCGGTGATGGTTTTGGGGCGTGCTGACGGGGTGGAATAGTCAATTTTCTCTGGCTGTGGTTTTGTATAGTCAGATGGTTAGGTAAAAAAGAGACTTTTCGGAGAGGGGAACAGATCGTTCTAATGAGCAAACACATCGTCCTCATGAGCAAACAGATCGTCCTCACGAGCAAACACATCGTCCTCATGAGCAAACACATCGTCCTCACGAGCAAACAGATCGTCCTCACGAGCAAACACATCGTGTCACCTCCTGAAATAGCTTGTCATTAAAAAAGGCATAAAATGACAAATTATGGAAGAATTAAAATCAGGAAAGAGCTACACGACCCAGGTGTCAGAAAGCTTTGACAAGTCAAGTAAAGAAGGTGTTTTTGAAGTTAGTTTTCGCAGGTGGTTAGTCCGAGAACTGGAAGAGGGAAGAATGACTACAAAAGAAGCAATTGAACGCTTCAGTTTTAATCCTTTATCAGGAGCTAAACTGCTACGGGACTGGCGTAAGAAATATAGTCCGTCAATGGTGTTAGCTTTGTCTGAAATGACCGAACAGGAAAAAGCAGAGATACTGTTATCACAGGCACGTATAAAAGAGTTGGAAAAACAAGTTGAAGCATTGCAGATGAAGGTTATTGCGATGGATGTACTGATAGATGTAGCAGAAGAAGTACTTAATATTGACATCAGAAAAAAGCCTGGTGCCAGGCAGTAATATTATTAAAGCAACTATATCCGGCATTTAGTCTTGGGTATATTTGTTTACTGTTTGGCAAAACCCGTCAGGGATGGTATGGCTGTCTGGAAGCAAAGGCAAATGATGGTTTGCAAGATACGATGGTATTGAAATTAGTGAATGAAATCCGTAAAGATTTACCTCGTTGCGGCACAGATAAGCTTCATTTTATGTTGCGTAAGACATTTGCTTCACACGACATTAAAATGGGCAGAGATCTGCTCTATGAGCTATTGGGGGAGCATGGAATGCTGATACGCTACCGCCGTCGTAAACCATACACTACCAATTCTTATCACCGATATAAAAAGTATCCTAATTTAATCAGGGATTTAATCATTACAAGTGCCGGGCAGCTCTGGGTAAGCGATATTACTTACCTGCAACTAACAACAGGATTTTGTTATTTGAGCATTATAACAGATGCGTACAGTCACAAAATAGTAGGTTATAAACTGCACAAGACGCTAGAAAGACAAGGTCCGATTGATGCTTTATTAATGGCGGATAAAGACACTAAAATGAATAAAAATATCATACATCACAGCGATAGAGGTGTTCAGTATTGTTGTGATGATTATGTTACTATGATAGAAAAAATGGAGATCAGACTATCTATGACAGAGAATGGAGACCCTTATGAAAACCCTGTTGCAGAACGTATAAACGGTATTTTAAAAGATGAGTTTTATCTTCATAAAACATTTGAAAGTTTTACCAATGCAACACAGGAAGTAGAGCAGGCTGTGTATAAATACAACCATATACGACCACATGACAGTTGCAACAGATTAACACCAATGGAGGCTCATGAACAAATGGGAATACTCCACAAATTCTGGAAAAAGAAGGTTTATCCTAAGAAGAACGAATCGGTAATAGAGGAAGGAAAGACCGACTATTTACCGGCTTAAATAAAGGGGTATAAAATCACTTTTGATGGTGATTTTATACCCCTTTATTTAGCCTGATTGTCAAGTAAACAAAAGCAGGTTTAGCACAGATAATGTCAACAAAAAACGGAATAGTCTAAAGACTGTAAAGTGATTTTAGTAATAACAAAAAGAAGTAATGAAAAGCAGGAATAAAAGTCCTTGATGTAAAGTAAAAGCAGGCTTAAAAGAATGAACTGAAAACAAGATACAATATTAAATAAAATAGCTGTATCCTTGCATCAGTGATAACACATATTAGTGTAATCTATTTTTAATATTAACGCCTATAACTGTCAAGTAATTTCAGGAGGGGTCATCGTCCTCACGAGCAAACACATCGTCCTCACGAGCAAACACATCCTCCTCATGAGCAAACACATCGTCCTCACGAGCAAACAGATCGTCCTCATGAGCAAACAGATCGTCCTCACGAGCAAACACATCCTCCTAATGAGCAAACACATCGTCCTCATGAGCAAACAGATCGTCCTCATGAGCAAACAGATCGTCCTACTGTTTTTTAGTGTCTTTTAATTCTGATTTAACTTCATTTTCTACATATTCACAACATTCCATTAGTATTTCTGTATTCAATAATTCAACATATAGCATTCAAAATTCAACATAAATCATAAAATATGTCTTATTCGATTAGTAATATGTCTTATTCGATTAGACCAAAAGTGCTTTCCTACTCTATGTTTGCCGCCGTGGATATATGCCCTTTGCAATGGGGCTGTAACTAACTGTAATAATCAGAACAAAAGTTTGGAAAGTATAAGGGTTTTGTCGTGAATCGTGAGAGTGCATTTCGTTTAAATCGTTTAATACGTTTAAGTCGTTTAACGGAATACAAATACATACGATACACTGAACACTTTAAAAGGTAACTGGGGTTAGGTTTATTAGTAATAGAGACTAAATGAATTCTTCTGAATAATTAGAATTTGTATTGGCTGTTTACTTAATACTTACAACTTAAGACTTATAACTTACTGAGGCTTATTTTCTGCTGATAACAGTATAGAACAGCATTACTACAAGTGTATGTAGCCATAACAAAACTAAAAAATAGTTATGAGAACAATTAGACAATTTACGCTGAGCTTATTGATGGTATGTTTGGTAATGCTTGCTTCATTTAAGACAAATGCACAGGATGGGCTTTTAGATGCTACCTTTAATAGTGGTGGTGCAGGAGCAAATAATACGGTAAGTGCTATTGCAACACAAACAGATGGAAAGATATTGATAGGAGGTAGCCTTAGTACTTACAATGGTGTTGCTGGATCAAGAATTACCCGTATAAATACAGATGGTAGTATTGATGCTACTTTTAATAGTGGTGGTGCAGGAGCTAATAATACAGTAACTGCTATTGCCATTCAAACGGATGGAAAAATATTGATAGGAGGTAGCTTTACTACTTACAATGGTGTTGCTGCATCAAGAATTACCCGTTTAAATACTGATGGCAGTATTGATGCTAATTTTAATAGTGGTGGTGCAGGAGCTAATAATACGGTAAGTACAATGGCTTTGCAAACAGATGGAAAGATATTGATAGGAGGTAACTTTACTACTTACAATGGCGTTACGGCAACCAGAATTACCCGTATAAATACCGATGGTAGTATTGATGCTACTTTTAATAATGGTGGTGCAGGGGCTAATAATACGGTAAGTACAATGGCTTTGCAAACAGATGGAAAGATATTGATAGGGGGGAGCTTTACTACTTACAATGGCGTTACGGCAACCAGAATTACCCGTATAAATACCGATGGTAGTATTGATGCTACTTTTAATAATGGTGGTGCAGGGGCTAGTTCTATAGTAAGTGCTATTGCTGTTCAAACAGATGGGGAAATTTTGATAGGAGGTTTTTTTACTACTTACAATGGCGTTTCATCAACCAGAATTACCCGTATAAATAACGATGGTAGTAAAGATGTTACTTTTAATGTTGGAGGTACTGGGGCTAGTTCTACAGTAAATACTATAGCCGTTCAAAAAGATGGGAAGATATTGATTGGGGGAAATTTTGGTTCTTATAATAGTACGACTGTAATAGCCTTTACCCGATTAAATTCAGATGGTAGTAAAGATGCTACTTTTAATAATGGTGGTGCAGGGCCCAGTAACTCATTAAGTGTTATAGTATTGCAAACAGATGGTAAGATACTTATTGGGGGTTCTTTTGCCACTTATAATGCTGCATCAATGAATCGTATAGGTCGTTTAACGGGTACTTATCCTAATACAGCTCCTGTATTTACCAATGCAACCAATACTTTAAAAGTATGTCAAAATGCTATAGCTAGTATTAATAGTTTATTACAAATAACCGATGTTGATGCCAACCAAACAGAAACATATACAGTAACAGGCAATCCTTCGCAAGGCACTATTACAACAGGCACTACAGTGGTTAGTGGTAGCAATGTAAGCCCAACAGGTTGGAGTTTTACACCGGCGAATGGCTTCAGTGGATCTGATGTTTTTACCATTTCAGTCAGCGATGGATATGGTGGAGTTGCTAGTAAAACGGTATATGTAACAATACAAGCAAGTCCAACTATTTCGGTACAGCCTTCTAGTACTACACAGAATATACCTTATAATGGAACAGCTACTGCATTGAGTGTTACTGCAGCAGCAGGAAGCGGCTCTATTAGCGGGTACCAATGGTATAATAATAGTAGTACTACTATTACAGGTGCTACTTCTTTTTCATATACACCACTAACAACCAGTGCAGGTACTAAATCTTATTATGCAGTAATAACAAATACTAATGGATGTTCTTCTACCAGTAACCTTTCTGGTGCTGTAACCATTAATGCCCTTATACCAGTAGTAACTGTAACCCCGATTGGAACTTATACTTATAATGCTAGTTCTCAAGGACCCATTGCAGCAACTAATACGGGTACAGGTACTATTTACACCTTTAGTTATTCTGGTACAGGGTCTACTACGTATGGTCCTTCAGGTACAGCACCTACTAATGCAGGTGACTATACTGCTACCGCTACAGTAGCTGCAAATGGCAACTATGCAACCAGTAGTTCTGTTGCAACAGCTTTTACAATTGGAAAAGCTTCTCCTGGCATACCTACTCATCCAGTTGCCAGTAGTATTACTTATGGGCAAACGCTTGCATCTTCTATACTAAGTGGAGGAATATCAACCGTACCTGGGACATTTACATTTCAATTTCCTTCAACAGTCCCTGGTTTAGGAACAAGCAGTCAGGGAGTAGTGTTTACACCAACAGATGCGACAAACTATTATACTAGTGGAATAGGCGTAAATGTATTGACCTTAAACTTGATGGATAATATTGGATTAACTAGTAATAGTTCGGCTACCGGAGCTTATTCATTAAGGAAATTAAGCAGCAATTATTCAGGATATGCCATACAGGTAAGAAGGAGTAATGATAATACTCTACAAGACATTGGATTTGTGAATGGCAACCTTGATACTGCAACTTTGAAATCGTTTATCGGTATCAATAGTGCTTTTATATACAAATGGTATGATCAGAGTGGGAATAATTATGATGCTATACAGGCAACTATTGCAAATCAACCAAGAATAGTGAACAGTGGAATTATTGACAGGGTAAATGGCACCCCGAGGATATATTTTGGTATTTCATTATCAACCAATCTTGCTGTACCATCATCCAGCTTATCAGTTACGACAGGTACTAACCGTTATATAGGATGTGTTGCCAAAATTGATGCTTACAAAGATTACGGGGTTTTCTTTTCTAATTTAACTACTAATAATTTTGGGGTTCATTCTTCTGTTACCTATTCAACACCTAATAATCAACCATATTTTTATGATGGTACTTTGGGGTATTTTTTCTCACCAACCTATACCAGTACAAAATTGTTTTTACTGGGGTTGGATAATACTACAGGAAGAATTAATGGAGGTACTAATACTTTAACCTTTAATGTAAATACCAATTTTGCGGGTTTGATATTAGGAAACGTTGCAGGGTTAGGTCAAAATCTTAATGGAAGTATTTCAGAATTTATATTTATTAATAGTTCGCTTTCCACTACAGACAGAAATTCTTTGGAAGCCAACCAGACTGCTTATTATATTTCCCCTGATGCCAGTTTATCTGGATTGGCAATTAGTACTGGAACTTTAACCCCAACATTTGCTTCAGGTAATTTGTCTTATTCAACAAGTGTTAGTAATGCAACCAGCAGTATAACTGTAACTCCTACTGTGAACCAGGCAAATGCAACAGTTTCGGTAAATGGAACAACAGTAGCCAGTGGTGTGGCTTCTTCTACCATTTCATTGAACATTGGTACAAATACTATTACTACAATAGTTACTGCACAGGATGGCAGTACTACTAAAACTTATACTATAACTGTTATAAGAGCAGCCATACCTCCGGGAAATGCTTTAAATTTTAATAAAAGTAGTACTGTTGTATTTAATCAACCATTTTCTACTGCTACAGACAATTTTACATTAGAAACCTGGTTTAACTGGAATGGGCAAACCACTACTCTAAATAGAGGATGGAGTATTTTATTAATCAACGGTGTAGCTATTTCACAAACTAATGGGTATGGTTTTCAAATAAACACAGCCAATGGGAAAATAGGATATTTTATCAGTGGAATAGATGGAAGAGATTGCTCCACTATTTTGCCAAATACCTGGTATCATTTAGCATTAGTTCGCAGTAATGGTGTTTCTACATTGTTTGTAAATGGTGTGCCAGATGCCAATACCACAACTAGTGCTCCTAATGCCCCTTCAACATCGGCTCAAATTGGTTTATATGATTTTGCAGGAAGTGTAGATGAAGTACGTATGTGGAATGTAGTTAAGACACAAGCTCAAATACAGGCAGCTATGTACACAACATTGCAGGGCAATGAAGCTAACCTGGCAGCTTATTATAATTTTGACAATGGAATAGCAGGTGGAACTAATACAGGATTAACTACTCTGACAGATAAAACAGCCAATGTTATCAACGGCACATTAAACAATTTTTCGTTATCAGGAGCAACCAGTAACTGGGTTGAAAGTTATGCTATGGTGGTACCAACTGCAACAGCAGCTGTCAGTACTGGTAATGCAGGGTTTACTGCCAACTGGACAGCACCGGCTATAGGTACAGTAACTAAATATTTACTGGATGTTTCCACCAGTTCTGCATTTAGCAGTTTTGTGACTGGATACCAGGGACTTTCTGTATTATCAGGTACTGCACAGGGAGTTACAGGATTAGCAGCAGGAACTACTTATTATTATAGAGTAAGAGCTGATAAGACTAGTGTAACAGGACAAGGTGGCTATTCTTCCACCATAACAGTTACCACATTATCGAGTGATGCTAGCTTATCAGCATTAACAACATCAGCAGGTACCATTACTCCAACATTTGCTGCAGGCACAATTTCTTATACAGCCAGTGTTAGTAATGCAACTACAAGTGTAACGGTAACGCCTACTGTGAATCAGGCAAATGGAACGGTAACGGTAAATGGAACAACCTTAAGCAGTGGTTCAGCTTCAGGTACGATTGCATTAAATGTTGGAACTAATACTATTACTACAGTTGTAACTGCGCAGGATGGCAGCACTACAAAAACATATACAATTACTATTACAAGGGCAGCATCAACAGATGCTACTTTATCAGCATTAACCACTACAGCAGGTGCTATTTCACCAATATTTGCAGCTGGTGTATTGGCTTATACAGTCAGTGTTAGCAATGCTACAACCGGTATAACCGTAGCGCCTACAGTAAATCAGGCAAATGCAACCATTACGGTAAATGGAACAGCAGTAGCAAGTGGTTCGGCTTCTGGATCAATTTCATTAAATATTGGTGCAAATACTATAACTACAGTGGTTACTGCGCAGGATGGCAGTACTACTAATACTTATACTATAACTGTTATAAGAGCAGCCATACCTCCGGGAAATGCTTTAAATTTTGACGGAGTGGATGATAATGTGAGTTTTAGTTCGGCGTTAAGCTCGGCTACCAATTTTACTTCTGCAAACACATTTACTATTGAATGTTGGGTTAATTCAAATTCACTGGCACAATCTGCTTTCATTGTACACAAACGTTCAGGGGGATCCTCAGGCGGCTATGCTTTGTTTTTAAATTATGGGGCAACTGGCACTGTTGGTTTTGAAGTGAACAATGCTAATCTAATGGCTACAAGCAAGATTGAATTAGGTAAATGGAACCATATAGCCTTGGTTTGCAGTGCCGGAACAGCAACTTTTTATATAAATGGGATAGCTGCTGGAACTAAAAGCATAACCTTTACTTCTACTATAGATGCATTACTTTTAGGATTAATGCCCGTAAATGGTAATTATGGGTTTAATGGCAGTATGGATGAAGTGAGGATATGGAACACGGCCAGAACATTAAGTCAAATTCAAACATATATGTATGGCACTGTTAATGCGTCTAGCACTGGTTTGATTGCTTATTATAATTTTGATAATGGAACAGCAAATGGTAATAACTCAGGTTTAACAACATTGTATGACCAAACTACCAATTCAAATAATGGTACATTAAACAATTTTACTTTAACAGCTGCATCTGGTGCAGCCAGCAACTGGATAGAAAGCTATGCAATGGTGGTACCAACTGCAACAGCAGCAGTCAGTACTGGTAATGCAGGGTTTACTGCCAACTGGACAGCACCGGCTATAGGTACAGTAACTAAATATTTACTGGATGTTTCTACTAATGCTGCCTTTAGCAGTTTTGTAACTGGATACCAGGGACTTTCTGTATTAACAGGTACAGCTCAGGGTGTTTCCGGATTAACAGCAGGAACCACATATTATTATAGAGTAAGAGCCGATAAGACCAGTGTAACCGGACAAGGTGCATATTCTTCTACAATAGCTGTTACTACCTTATCGAGTGATGCTACTTTATCAACATTAACCACTACAGCAGGTGCTATTTCACCAATATTTGCAGCTGGTGTATTGGCTTATACAGTCAGTGTTAGCAATGCTACAACCGGTATAACCGTATCGCCTACGGTAAATCAGGCAAATGCAACCATTACGGTAAATGGAACAGCAGTAGCAAGTGGTTCGGCTACTGGTTCAATTTCATTAAGTGTTGGAACTAATACTATAACTACAGTGGTTACTGCGCAGGATGGCAGTACTACTAATACTTATACTATAATTGTTATAAGAGCAGCCATACCTCCAGGCAACGCATTAAATTTTGATGGAGTGGATGATTATGTGAGTTTTAGTTCGGCGTTAAGCTCGGCTACCAATTTTACCTCTGCAAGTACATTTACCATTGAATGTTGGATTAATTCAAGTTCAACTTTTGGATCTGCTTTTATTGCACACAAACGTTCAGGTGGCAACAGTGGCGGTTATGCTTTGAATATCAATAATGCTGGGGTAACTGGCACTGTTGGTTTTGAAGGCTATAATGATGGGTTTGTGGCAACAAGAAATTTTGATTTGGGTAAATGGAACCATATAGCCTTGGTTTATAGTGCCGGAACAGCAGCCTTTTATATAAATGGAGTAGCATCAGGAACTAAAAGTATAGCAATTAATTCTACTGTAGATCAACTAGTTTTAGGATTAATGCCCGTAAATGGCAATTATCAGTTTTCTGGCAGTATGGATGAAGTGAGGATATGGAATACAGCCAGAACATCAAGTCAAATTCAAACCAATATGTATGGCACTGTTAATGGGTCTAGCACTGGTTTGATTGCTTATTATAATTTTGATAATGGATTAGCGGGTGGTACTAACACAGGATTAATTACTTTGACTGACCAGACAGCTAGTGCAAATAATGGCACCTTAACCAATTTTGCTTTAACAACTGCATCTGGAGCAATCAGCAACTGGGTAGAAAGTTATGCAATGGTAGTGCCTACAACTATTGCTGCAACAAGTGTAATATCAACAAGCTTTACAGCTAACTGGACAGCCCCAACAGTTGGAACAGTTACTAACTATTTATTGGATGTTTCAACAAGTTCAAGTTTTGCAAGTTTTGTTACTGGTTATAATGCCTTATCTGTATCTGGAACATCACAATTAGTTACAGGTTTAACAGCAGGAACAACCTATTATTATAGAGTAAGAGCTTACAAAACAAGTGTAGCGGGGCAAGGGGGATATTCGGCAAATACGACAGTTGCTACTTGCGTAAATACTACCTCAAGCAGCACCCATATACAATGTGGTGGTACCTATTTATGGAATGGAGTTACTTATAGTGCAACTGGTACTTATACAAAAACCTTTACAGGTGGCAATAGCAAAGGTTGCGATAGCACAGCTACTTTGAATTTAACGATTAATCAAAGCCCTGTTATTGCATCAGTAGCAGGCAATGCTTTAAATTTTACTGCAAATAGTAACGTAGTATTTAATCAACCATTTTCTACAGCAACTGATAATTTTACATTAGAAACC
>Ga0208259_1000557_pt1 | contig 10248 bp, 6 predicted proteins | sample CryBogCBH22May08_FD_184618 | JGI IMG/M metagenome (GOLD analysis project Ga0208259, IMG submission 184618) | Freshwater microbial communities from Crystal Bog, Wisconsin, USA - CBH22May08 (SPAdes) | ecosystem: Environmental > Aquatic > Freshwater > Lake | place: Crystal Bog, Wisconsin, USA... | reverse complement strand
TGTAAAGACCCAAAAGCCATGAGAGAATGGTATAAAACCCATCTTGGCTTAGTGACGAATCAATATGGCGCTGTTTTTGAATGGCGACAAGGAGCAGACTCTACCAAAAAAGGGTTTACGCAATGGAGTCCTTTTAATGAAAAAACAAAGTACTTCGAACCTTCAACAAAGGACTATATGATTAACTATAGAGTGGAGAATTTAGTGGCTCTTGTTGCTGCACTCAAAGCAGAAGGAGTGACCATTGCCGACGAAATTGAAACTGTGGAATACGGAAAGTTTGTGCATATTATCGATATAGAAGGCAATAAAGTAGAACTTTGGGAGCCTAACGACGTAGAATATGACAAAATGGGCAAAAAAATGGGAAGTGTGACTACAAAGTAATTTCGTTGATAAACAATATAAGTCATAGCCACTTGCAGAGCACAAAATAAAAAAACAAATGTTTAGACATCAAGGAAAAAGCAGGGACTTAAAACACAATATCGGAATAGCCTCTTTGCTTTCTTTTGTTGCGGGAATTGTAAACGTAGTGGGTTTTTTGGCAGTTCAAAAATTGACTACTAATGTCACAGGGCATTTTGCCTTCATGGTGGAAGAAGCTTTGAAGTTCAACATGCATCAATCGTTATTTTACTTTATTTATATTTTTTCGTTTCTCTTTGGTGCTTTCTTTTCCAATTTTATCATTGAAATCACTGAAAAAGTAACCGATAGGTATATTTATATTATTCCGGTGTTAATAGAAGCAATGATATTGACGGTTATTGCTTTGGTGCGATTTGAATATATCGTTGCTAATCCTAATCTGATTGCTTGCGCCATGCTTTTTGCCATGGGACTGCAAAATTCTTTGGTGACTACAATTTCCAATTCAGTGGTTCGAACCACGCATTTAACCGGTTTGTTTACCGACTTGGGCATTGAAATTTCGCAACTTTTCTTTTTTAAATCAACAGAACAAAAAGCAAAATTAGTGTCCTCCATAAAACTGCGAATGACCATTATTACTGCTTTTTTTATCGGTGGAATTATTGCAGGGTTGCTGTTTTCGAGTTTTAAAATGAAAACGTTATTGATTGCTTCACTAATACTGATTCTGGGTTTAATTACGGACTATATCAACATAAGAATTAGAATGAATCGCTTGAAGCAGAAATATGGCGCAGAACATTTGTAGCCATTGCTAACTAAAAAACCTCGTTTAATTTTCTTAAACGAGATTCCTGAGGTTATCATTTTTTACAAAACGCCCAACTCGACCATGCATTCTTTCATTGATTGATACGTTCGTTCGATATCATTATCCAATCCTATAGAAAAACGAATTAAGCCATCGGTCAAGCCCATTGCCTTTTGTTCTTCCAACGGAATTTCTGATGAAGTAGAAGTTCCCGGAGCGCTAAATAGAGTTTTGTAAAATCCTAAACTAACGGCAAGATACCCAAGGTTGCGTTCTTGCATTAATTCCATTAATTCGTTGGCTTTGTCAATTGTTCCTACATCAATGGTCATCATACCACCAAAACCATATTCAGGATTAATCATTGAAGCATACAATGAATGACTTGGATGGCTTGCCAATCCTGGATACACCACTTTTAATCCGTCTTTCTCAAATTTAGTGGCTAAATACAATGCATTATGACTGTGTTGTTTCATTCGTATGTGTAAGGTACGTAAGTTTTTCATTACACTAGCGCTACGCAAACTATCCATGGTTGGACCAAGAAGCATACTAGCACCCGAATTAACATCTTTTAAGCTATTGATAAATTCTCTTGAAGCACAAGTAACTCCACCTACAGTGTCGCTACTACCATTAATATATTTAGTCAAACTATGAATAACAATATCGGCACCAAGTTTTATAGGGGCAACTGATAACGGAGAAAAAGTATTATCGACTACTAGTTTAAGATGGTGTTTTTTAGCAATTCTAGCCAAGCCTGCAATATCGGCAACTTCTAATAAAGGATTACTCACGGTTTCACAATACAAAACTTTAGTAGTAGTAGTAATAGCTGCTTCCACAAGGTCTAATTTTGTAATATCTACAAAGGTTGTTTTGATCCCTAACCGTGGGGTAAAGTTCTTTAAAAAAGCATAGGTTCCACCGTAGATTGTTCTACTGGAAACAATATGATCGCCATTGCCACATAATTGAAGTAATGTTGGAGTGATGGCTCCCATTCCTGAAGCTGAAACATTAGCAGTTTCCGTTCCTTCCATTGCCGCCATCGCTTTGTCTAAATATAAATTGCTAGGCGAGGAGTGACGCGAATACAGATAACATCCTTCTGCGTTACCTTCAAAGGTGTCAAACATGGTTTTAGCCGAAAGGAAAGTGTAGGTGGAAGAATCTGAAATAGATGGGTTAACACCACCAAATTCTCCAAAGTATTGTAAATCTTGTATTTTATCGGCAGGATTGAAGTTGTTCATCGTTTTTTGTTTTAAGTTGTTTGTTATTGGTTATCAGTTATCGGTTGTTAGTTATCGGTTTGTAAATCTGATTTCAAAATTGACGATTGTTAGATTAAAAGTCAATATACTATACTAAAATTAGATTTTTAAACGGTTTATATTATTTTTTAAAGAAAAAAAACTATATTTGAATTTAAATAGAACCCAAACTAGTTTTTTATTCATAATCTAAAACGGGTAACCGATAACTCACAACTGCTAATTCACATGGACGCAATTGATAAAAAACTCTTGCAATTATTGCAAGCGGATACAAAAAAAACCACGAAGGAACTTTCTACAAAATTAAATTTATCTGTGACAGCTGTTTATGAACGCATTAAAAAACTCGAACGGGAAGGCATTATTGATAAGTATGTTGCTGTTTTAAATCGAAACAAAATCAACAAAGGATTTGTAGTGTTTTGCCACATCAAACTCATTCAGCATTCCAAAGATTTCTTGACCAAATTTGAAAGCGAAGTAGTAAAACTACCTGAAGCCTTAGAATGTTTTCATGTTAGTGGTGACTATGATTATATTCTAAAAGTTTGTGTTAAAGACATGGAAGAGTACCGAGAATTTATGGTAACTAAGCTAACTACATTACAACATATTGGCAGTACGCATAGTACTTTTATGATAGGGGAAGTGAAGAATACCACTGCTTATGTATTGTAATTTGACAACCTTTGGGTAAAATTAATTACAGTTTAAAATTACTACTTAAACAAATCATAATTTTAAAAGTAGTCAGTTATTTCCTAATTATAGTTATAGATGGTTGCATCCATCAAGGATAGCTCTGCTTTCAAAACAGCAGTAATAATAGATGATTTTGTTTGTTATCAGTGGATTAGATAGGTGAATTAAGCATAAAAAAAGGATGTAAATAGATTTAAGAATAAAAAAAGAATTAAATTTACGCAAACATCCTAAACTAATTTACCATGAAAAAATCCTACTTTAGAATTATTTTTCTAGTACTTTTAATGCATACAATCGTTCCTCAACGAATGGTTGCTCAATCAAATTGTATTGCTCCAACAGGAGTTACTGTTACAGCCAACACATTAAATACAGCTGTTATCACTTGGGCAGTATCCAATACATCATCCCTTTACAATCTTCAATATCAGGCTTCAGGCACTACAACGTTGACTACATTAAATAATGTAACCAGTCCACTAACGCTTACTGGACTTACGTGTGGTAGTGTTTATGTAGCCCAAATTCAACAAGTATGTGCTAATCCAGCAGGTACAACACCAACAGTAAGTCCGTGGTCTGCGAGTGTCACCTTTACAACAGTAGCTTGTACGCCAACGTGTAATGCACCAACGGGTTTAACATCGACCAATGTGAGTCAAGCCGGAGCTGTATTGAATTGGACGCCTACAACTACAGTGGCGAATTCTTATAACATTCAATACCATAGTGCATCAACTACGGCTTGGACTACAGTAAGCAATGTTTCGATGCCGTATCAATTAGGAAATCTAACTTGCGGAACAGGCTATGAATGGCAAGTACAACAAATTTGTTCTAATAATGCTAATCCAGCAATAGTTAGCCCGTGGTCAACCGGATCAACTTTCACTACAACAGCCTGCACACCACCAACGTGTAATGCTCCAACAGGATTAACAACAACAAATGTGAGTCAAACCGGTGCGTATTTATATTTATCACCAACGTCTACCAACACGGGTACTTTTAATCTTCAATACCATGTAAGTGGTTCCACTACTTGGACTGCTGTAAACAACGTTACTTTACCACATCAATTGAGTACTCTAACCTGTGGAACGGTTTATGAATGGCAAGCGCAATTAGTTTGTGCTAACACTTCGGCTGGAACTACAAATGTAAGCCCATGGTCAACATCAGGTACCTTTACAACATTGGCTTGTACGCCTCCAGCTTGTAATGCTCCAACTGGTTTAACTTCAACTAATATTAGTCAAGCTGGTGCAGTATTAAATTGGACGCCTACAACTACAGTGGCGAATTCTTATAATATTCAATACCATAGTGCATCAACTACGGCTTGGACTACAGTAAGCAATGTTTCGATGCCCTATCAATTAGGAAATTTAACGTGTGGAACAGGGTATGAATGGCAAGTACAACAAATTTGTTCTTCTGCAACAGTCAATGGAAATGTAACAGTAAGTCCTTGGTCAACCGGGTCAACTTTCACCACGACTGCTTGCACACCACCAACGTGTAATGCTCCAACAGGATTAACAGCAACAAATGTGAGTCAAACTGGTGCGTATTTATATTTATCACCAACGTCAACCAACACGGGAACTTTTAATCTTCAATACCATGTTAGTGGTACCACTACTTGGACTACTGTAAACAACGTTACTTTACCACATCAATTGAGTAATCTAACCTGTGGAACGGTTTACGAATGGCAAGCGCAATTGGTTTGTGCTACCACTTCGGCTGGAACTACAAATGTAAGCCCATGGTCAACATCAGGTACCTTTACAACATTGGCTTGTACGCCTCCAGCTTGTAATGCTCCAACTGGTTTAACTTCAACTAATATTAGTCAATCTGGTGCAGTATTAAATTGGACGCCTACAACTACAGTGGCGAATTCTTATAACATTCAATACCATAGTGCATCAACTACGGCTTGGACTACAGTAAGCAATGTTTCGATGCCCTATCAATTAGGAAATTTAACTTGCGGAACAAGCTATGAATGGCAAGTACAACAAATTTGTGCTAATAATGTAAATCCAGCAATAGTTAGCCCATGGTCAACCGGATCAACTTTCACTACAACAGCCTGCACACCACCAACGTGTAATGCTCCAACAGGATTAACAGCTACTAATGTGAGTCAAACAGGTGCGTATTTATATTTATCACCAACATCAACCAACACGGGAACTTTTAATCTTCAATACCATGTTAGTGGTACCACTACTTGGACTGCTGTAAACAACGTTACTTTACCACATCAATTGAGTAATCTAACCTGTGGAATGGTTTATGAATGGCAAGCGCAATTGGTTTGTGCTAACACTTCGGCTGGAAGTACAAATGTAAGCCCATGGTCAACAGGAGGTACTTTTACAACATTGGCTTGTACGCCTCCAGCTTGCAATGCTCCAACGGGTTTAACTTCAACTAATATTAGTCAAGCTGGTGCGGTATTGAATTGGACGCCTACAACTACAGTGGCGAATTCTTATAATATTCAATACCATAGTGCATCAACTACGGCTTGGACTACAGTAAGCAATGTATCGATGCCGTATCAATTAGGAAATCTAACGTGTGGAACAGGCTATGAATGGCAAGTACAACAAATTTGTTCTTCTGCAACAGTCAATGGAAATGTAACAGTAAGCCCTTGGTCAACCGCATCAACTTTCACTACAGCAGCCTGCACACCACCAACCTGTAATGCTCCAACAGGATTAACAGCTACTAATGTGAGTCAAACCGGTGCGTATTTATATTTATCACCAACATCAACCAACACGGGAACGTTTAATCTTCAATACCATGTAAGTGGTACCGCTACATGGACTACTATTAACAATGTTACTTTGCCACATCAATTGAGTAATCTAACCTGTGGAACGGTTTATGAATGGCAAGCGCAATTGGTTTGTGCTAACACTTCGGCTGGAAGTACAAATGTGAGTCCATGGTCAACATCAGGTACCTTTACAACATTGGCTTGTACGCCTCCAGCTTGCAATGCGCCAGCTGGATTATCGGCCACTAATGTGAGTCAAACGGGTGCGTATTTATATTTATCACCAACATCAACCAACACGGGTACTTTCAATCTTCAATACCATGTAAGTGGTACCGCTACTTGGACTACTATTAACAATGTTACTTTGCCACATCAATTGAGTAATCTAACCTGTGGAACGGTTTATGAATGGCAAGCACAATTGGTTTGTGCTAACACTTCGGCTGGAACTACAAATGTAAGCCCATGGTCAACATCAGGTACCTTTACAACATTGGCTTGCACGTCGGCAACATGTAATGCTCCAACAGGATTACTATCCACTAATATAAGCCAAACAAGTGCAGTTCTTAGTTGGAATGCTGTCAATGGAGCTCTTTTATACATTGTTCGTTATAAACCAGTAAATAGTGCTACAACAACATATTCTACTGTGACTTCTAATACCAATAGTGTTGCAATTAATGGCTTAATTGCTGGATTATATTATACATGGCAAGTAGAAACAGTTTGCAGTACAGCAACAATCACAACTAATCAATGGTCAATACCAGCTTTTTTTGAAACACCTTCATTAATTATTTATCCTAATCCTGCCAATCAGAGTACCACACTTACTTTCTGGTCGGATCAGGCATCTAGTGTAGGCATAGAAGTAAGAGATAGTTTTGGGCAATTGGTTTATTCTGAAAATTATATTGCAGTGATTGGTTCTAATTCAACTCAAATTCAAACAAGCTCTTTAAGTGATGGTTTGTATTTTGCAATCCTACATACCAATTCAGGAACTAATGTATCTAAAATTTTAGTTAAGCATTAATAAAGGAATTGCATAAAAAAAAACACTCGGTGAAGTCAATTCTTCTCGAGTGTTTTTTTATTTAATAAAGAAACAGAATTTCTAGTTTTTCTCCTTTTTTTGAAAGTACAATTCTATCAATCGGTTCAAATCATTTCCTTTTACAGAATGATTTTTAAAAACAATAACTGAAATAGCAACACCAAATGCCAATGCAAAGACAATAAATATAGCAGATATTCCAAAACTAAAGGTTTGAATAACCTCTGCTACACTTTGTTGATTCCCGTTGGGTTCCATTATCCAATCAATCATTCCCACCATAAATTTATAACTCAATAGCCCTGGTATCATATTGATAACTGCTGGAATGGTAAATACTAGAGGAGGTGTGTGAGTACGATGTGCAAAGTACATTCCAGAAATTCCAACAAAACAGGAAGCACAAAACACCGCAAGTATTTGTACAAAATTCAATTCTATGTTCAGATAATATTTCATCAAGAACCCTAATCCTCCTAAAAGAAAAACAACCCAAAGTGCTCGCTTAGGGGTATTAAAAAGTATTGCAAATCCAAGCGAAGTGATGCCTCCTAAAATAAATTTTGAAATCATTAAAGCCAATCCAAAATGCTGCGAATAGAAGGTTATATTGTTTTGTAATGAGGATATATCGCAAATTGTGGTGCAAGATCCTATTTTTGAAAACAAATAATTAGAGAAGAAGAAACCACTGGCAATGGCTGCTATAATAAGAAAACTGTAAATTAATTTGGAACTCCCTGCTTCAATAAAACTTTCAAGATAATCAATAAACGAATTGATTAAAAACACGCCAGGAACTAAATACAAGACAGAAACAGCGAGTGCTTCTACTACTCTTATATTAAATAGAGCTCCTAATAGATGTATGGTTGAAACGGATACGACGGTTACCAAAAAGATGGAGAAAAACGTATTGTAACTTTGAGATTTAAAAAAGCGCAACAACCCAAAACCAATAAAAGTAGCAATAAAAGCAATCAAAGCCTCCAATCCATCACCATTAAACAAAAGGCATAATGCTGCACTGGCTAAAGAAAGAAAACTATAAAGTGACAATTTTTGATAAACTGTTTTTTGTTTTATGCCTTTTAAAATTGATTTTATTTTCTCTAAAGAAATTCTATTCTCTAAAACATCCCATGATAATATACTGATTTCAGAAACCGTTTCGAAGTTGATTCCTTTTAAGGTAATACTTTTGGAGAGCGTGTATTTTTTTTGTGCATTGTCTTTATAAATAGAAATAACAATACCATTAAACGTTAATACTAATTCTACATTGTAGTCCAATCCTTTGGCAATGCGCTCAATATTTCTAGTGATACGAGCATTGTGTGTACCACTAGAATGAAGTAATACCACGATTTCAGCTAGAACTTCTAGAGTTTCATTCGCTTCTTTGTCGTAATCAATAAGATTTGATTTCATTCGCTGTGGAATTAAAATAATAAGCCACTAATATAATGATAATAGTGGCTTATTAAAAAATTATAAACTTGGTCCGGCGGCCACTAAACGTTTGCCTTCTTCAGTAGTAGTATATTGTTCAAAGTTTTTGTTGTACAATGCTACTAATTTTTTAGTTTTAGTTTCCCATTCTGATACATCTTTGTAAGTAGTTCTTGGATCCAAAATAGCATCTACATTAGCCAATGTTTTTGGAGCAGTTAAGTTCAAGAAAGGCACTTTTACTGTTTCTGCTTTTTCAATGCTTCCATCAATGATAGCATCGATTATCGCACGTGTGTTTTTAAGAGAAATGCGTTTTCCAGTTCCATTCCATCCTGTGTTCACTAGATACGCTTTAGCATTATGTTCTTTCATTTTAGCCACCAATGTTTTAGAATACATAGTTGGATGTAAGGTTAAGAACGCTTCACCAAAAGCAGGAGAGAAAGAGGGTTGAGGTTCAGTAATTCCTCTTTCAGTCCCCGCTAGTTTAGAGGTAAATCCGCATAAGAAATGGTATTGTGCTTGGTCTTCATCTAAGATTGATACGGGAGGCAATACACCAAAAGCATCAGCAGATAAGTAAATAATTTTGCTAGCATGTCCTGCTTTAGAAGGAAGCACAATTTTGTTAATGTTATATATTGGATAAGAAACACGTGAGTTTTCAGTGATAGTATGATCGTAATAATCTACTTCACCATATTCATTCACCACTACGTTTTCTAACAAGGCATCACGTTTGATGGCTCTCCAAATATCAGGTTCATTTTCTTCAGAAAGATCAATTACTTTAGCATAACAACCACCTTCAAAGTTAAAGACACCATTATCATCCCAACCATGTTCATCATCACCAATTAAATAACGTTTAGGGTCGGCAGACAAAGTAGTTTTACCAGTTCCAGAAAGTCCGAAAAAGATTGCAACATCGCCTTTTTCACCAACATTTGCAGAGCAGTGCATAGAAGCCATTCCTTTAAGGGGAAGATAGTAGTTCATCATTGAGAACATTCCTTTTTTCATTTCACCTCCGTACCAAGTACCACCAATAATTTGAATTTTTTCAGTCAGATTGAACAAAACAAAGTTTTCAGAATTTAAGCCTTGTGCCTCCCAATTCGGATTGGTTGTTTTAGAACCATTCATTACAATAAAATCAGGCTCCCCAAAGTTTTCTAATTCATAAATTGAAGGGCGAATGAACATATTAGTTACAAAGTGGGCTTGCCACGCTACTTCCATAACAAAACGTACTTTCAATCGAGTGTCTTTGTTTGTGCCGCAGAATGCATCCACGACATATAATTTTTTAGAAGCTGAAAGTTGTTTTAAAACCAAATGTTTCAATTCACTCCATACTTCCTGCGTGGTTGGAAAGTTTACTTTATCATCCCAATAGATAGTGTCTTTGGTGATATCGTCTTTTACTATATATCTATCTTTGGGAGAACGACCAGTGAATACTCCAGTTTTTACAGCTACAGCACCAGATTCTGTAACGGCACCTTTTTCATAGCCTTTTCTTAAATGAGATGTTTCAGCTTGAAATAATTCTTCATAAGTAGGATTGTAAACTACTTCATGATAACCAGTAATGCCTAATTCGTGTAATTCTTGAATAATTTTAATATTTTTCATGACTCAAATTTTTAGTTCTTTTTATTGTATTAAATGCATCAATTTGATAAATCAAAGTTCCAATTTATAGTAACTAATTAAACTGATAATTGTCATAAAATAAATAAATCTA
>Ga0208259_1000544_pt1 | contig 10416 bp, 6 predicted proteins | sample CryBogCBH22May08_FD_184618 | JGI IMG/M metagenome (GOLD analysis project Ga0208259, IMG submission 184618) | Freshwater microbial communities from Crystal Bog, Wisconsin, USA - CBH22May08 (SPAdes) | ecosystem: Environmental > Aquatic > Freshwater > Lake | place: Crystal Bog, Wisconsin, USA... | reverse complement strand
TTCCTCAGGTTAATGACATACCATCCATCAAAATCCCATACCCAGGACCAGTCGTCTAGGGTATGGGATTTTGATTTAATCGCTAGTAGTAATAGTATCTCCAGATACCAGCACAGCTCCACAGCCTGCTACATCGCCTATACGCAGTATCTTCTTACCACCAGATACTACCTTACTCGTACCAGTGACTGGAGATACTCCATGCTCCGGACACAGATGATTATCTTGATCTACGCAGAGTTTCTTACCTCCAGCTATGACTATACTACCAGCAGTAATCATGGTACCACCATGGCTGCTGGTGTCGCCTAGACGCACTAATCCTTTACCCATTATTTAATACTCCTATTAGGATAGAGAGAGGTTAGGACTGGACAGTGATAATGGACCACTAGCTGTAATAGCACACGAGCCCATAGACATAGAACCACTGGTAGCAGAGATGCTAGCGGTCTCTCCAGTAATATTAGTCGTGGTACTAGCTATCGTGGTAGTAGTGGCATTGACCGATGTGGTAGTGGTGTTGAACGTCGTAGTCGGACTATTAGTAGTGGAAGTACTGCTGGTTAGAGTATAGTCTTTTGTATTGAGATTAATCTGATCAGCAGTACTCATAGTCAGGATATTTTTAGTCATATCTACAAAGCTACCTTCTGTGTTTTGCATACGGAAGGTATGACTACGAGAGTCTAGGGTAAATTGATTACCGATAGTATCTTGGAATACTAGAAAGCCTAGATCGGTATTGATTTGAATATCGTATCCATAGGGCTCTCCATTGGCTTGAGAGGTATGAAAGGTGACGTGCTTAGTATGCGTAGAGATTTCTAGGTAATAGGCATTAGACTCGTTTAATGGACTATCTGCGTTGTCTGGAGTGCCGGAGAAGGCATAGACTACTGTTTCTAGTTTACGCAGCTGTGAGTCGTTTTTGAGGGTATTCCAATAGTACTTATCTGCATCAGCAAACTGATAGATAATAACCGATTCACCACGTCGTACATCGGGTGGAGTCATTCGGTTAGAGGAGCCTAATCTGAGCCATTCTGCTTGAATAGAGTTGCCCATAGTGACGGATGAGGAATAGTGAGCACCAGATGAATCTATTCCAGTAGCTGTCTCTGTGGTGGTATTAGAATCTATTTCTCCATCTAGCATGGGGAGCTCTTCTATGGGAGTGACTTCAATTACAGTAGATGAGAGAGCTTTATTAGCAGCTACTACACCGATGGAATAGAATCGTAGTTTAGAGACTCGTAATTCACCAGGTCGGTATTGTGCATTTTCGTGTGTAATCATGGAATTCTAAAGATAATGTATGTTAGACATAGATTGAATGAGCACAGGATTGCCTGTGTGTAATAGGAATACCAAGTGAAGATTACGTATATCGAATTAATTGGTTATAAGCGATTTAAGCTGGGAGAAATTACTAAGTTTTCATCTAAATTGGACGCACCATTACAACTCGTCATTGGAGCTAATGGGGTTGGTAAGTCGAAATACCTTTGGGAACTCAGTCCACTACCTGCAGATAAGAATGATTACGATAAAAATGGTAGTAAACTGGTTCACGTAGAACACCAGGGAATTACCTATATACTGAGCAGCGATTTCGGTAGGAAACACACGCATAGTTTTCTGATTGGTGATCAAGAACAGAATCCTGGTGGTACGGTATCTGTGCAGAAAGAATTAGTACAAAAGTACTTTTCACTTACATTTGAGATACACGAATTACTCCAGGGTAAAGAAGCCTTTACGACTATGGACGCTCAGCGTAAGAGATATTGGTTCTTACGACTCTCAGATACTAATTACGATTATGCTATTCGTATCTACAACAAGCTGCGTGAGAAGCAACGAGACATCTCTGGAGCTATTAAGTTAGCTAAGCGTACTCTCGTAGCTGAGTCTGAAAAGTTACTACAAGACAGAGAATTGGAAGCTCTAGCAGTAGAGACTAAAGAACTCCATGAAGCACTCAATCACTTATTGGAATATCGTAAACCAATAGAACACGATTTAGATAAGTTATCTTTCCAGCAAGATAAATTTAATAAGATACTCTTTGAACTCAGTAATAATTTACATGATACTAAAGAGAGACTAGAAGGCTTTGATCATAGTGAAGCAGATTACGCTATTGAATTAGAGAATCTAGAAAAAGAGTTAATTGGATTATCCGTACTCAATAGCAATGCTACGCAAGTCTATCAGGATAATGCTATTAAGATCAATATCTTACAGAAAGCACAAGCTAAGACAGTCGAGCAGCTCCACAATGATGCCCAGAGCCTCTATAACGCCATACAGGCGTCTATTAGTAGCAGTCTGATACATCGAGTGCATCCAAATCCAATAGGAGCTCTTAGCTCGTTTAATGCCTTGCAACCTGCTCTCTTAGATATAGCGTCAGAGATTCCATTAAACGTAGATAAGAAGTATAGCCAAGAAGCCTATCTCTTAGCTAAGGAGAAGTTAGTAGTATTGACTGCTGCTAAGGAAGCCATACTCTTTAGACAATCTAAATGTCGTGCTCAATTAGATCATTTAGAAAAACACAAAGAGAGTCCTACGCTAGAATGCCCTAAGTGCGATCATAGATTCTCTCCTCATTATAGTGAAGAGAAATACTTGGTTACTAAAGCAGAATTACTCAAGTATACTGAAGAACTAGAGACTATTTGCTATCCAGCTATAGTTGAATGTGAGCAGTATATTGAAACAGCTAATCTCTATTCTAGGAATTATAGACAGTTTGTACAGATTTGTACTAATAGTCCTAGTCTATCTGACTATTGGGATATACTGATAGATAAGAAGATCTATACGGATAATCCAAATAGTGCTATTCATGAATTAAATGCTATTCGATCAGATCTAGAGATGCAAGTATTGGTGAGTAACCAGACTAAGAAGCTAGCTGATTTAGAAGAGACTATTAAATCACTAGAGAGTGTAGGTAGTGGAGATCTACCTGGTCTGTTACAAGCTAATGCTGAAATAGAAGAGCGTATTGGAGTCTATACGGAACAGATCCGTAATGGACAATACCGTAAAGTACAATTAGCTAATATATTAAAGACCTATTCTGACGTAAAGAGTCTATTAAAGCAGATACGAGATACTATTCATTCTAAACGTAATGTCAATAAAGCTGAATTAGAGACTATTCGTAGACAGACCCTCAATACACTCATTAGAGACTTACAATCTCTGTTAGCTACTAAAGAACATACGTACGGTATGGCTAGTAAGCAAAAAGGAATAGTCGATAGATTAGCTAATGAAATTGAACAATACGGTATAGAAGAAACGGCTATAGGTCATTTAGTAAGAGAACTCTCTCCTACGGAAGGATTGATAGCTGAAGGACTATTAGGCTTCATTAAGAACTACTGTGATGAAATGAATAACATCATAGCTAAGATATGGAGTTATGAACTAAAGGTATTGAGTTGTGAAGCTATCGATAGTGAAACTGTAGATTTAGATTACAAGTTTGGTATGAAGGTAGAGAACGTGGCCGATCCTATTAAGGATGTGAAGTTTGGCTCTACTGGTATGGTAGAGATCATTAACTTAGCATTTAGATTAGTAGCTATGAGATATTTGGGATTGCAAGATAGCCCTCTGTATATTGATGAATTCGCGGCATCTTTCGATGCTAAACATAAGTCTGCTTCAGTGTACATGATCAAGAGTCTAATTGAACAATCTACTTTTTCACAAGTCTTTATGATATCACACGACTATGCTCAATATGGAGCATTATCTAATGCTCAAATATGCGCACTCAGTACTACTAACATCGTAGTGCCGGTGAAGTATAATGAACACGTGAAAATGTCGTAATAACATACTCCCCTACCCAAACCAATACGGAATGGGTAGGGGAGTATGTTCTAATTAATGATTCTAATATAGTAGAGAGGTATTATCTATGCATTTCCAGTTAGTACCATCGCATGCCACTAACCGTCCAGCTGGTATTGTTCCTGCGACTATTGCCGTTTTAGTGAATTGACCAGCTATTGTTTTTACAATAGAACTTTGTGTTATGTCAACTGGATAATCGAATCCATAAACGCCATAAGTCCCTCCTCCAGAATATATCGTAGCGCTACCAGGTAAAAGTCCACCACAATTAACAAGCCTCAATGGAATCGTACCGGTTGTATGATTCGAGCTTACTAACCTATATACCGAGCCCGTAACGCTAGTTAAATTCAAACCAGGAAAAGTTAACGCGCTTCCATTGTTTACAATATAGTTTCCAGTTAGCTGAGTATCACTTGCGGTTACCATTGGTGTTCCGGACGATATTGCCGTATTATTAAATGATAAACTATCTACATTTATGTAAGTACAATTCCTAGTTCTAACGCGAGCGATTGTTCCACTATTGAATATTACAAATGATTTCTTGTTTCCAATACTCGCCCACACTAAATTTAACGTACAACCAACGCCAACGCCACTCGTAGTCGTCACTGCTGGGTTAGTTGGTCTGGTACTATTAAAATATGATCCACCACTGATTGAAACTGCAGTGACTGCACCACTAACGGCAGTTACCGTTCCTACCGCAGAGGAAGCGCCAACGCCGATATACGGAATAGTTATCGTATCTCCAGTTATATAGCCGGAACCACTAGCTGCTACAGATGCGCTGGCTAAAGTCCAATTACCATCCGTTATTGTACTATCGAGAATGTCAAAATCATTTATGACTCCAGTAGGATTCACTTTCCATAATCCACTATTTGAAACACCAGTAGCCTGAGTAAATATACAATCTGCATCCCTAATCGTAATTCTGTTTGCAGTTGCTCCGTTTCCAGTTAATCCAATAAATCCAGTCGTTGCACCTTGCGCAATTCCGTAACGAGAGTCTTCTCTTCGTTTAATACTATTTATTATTAAATGGTCTACGTTTCCACTTTGATTTATGCAAAAACCATTTGCTACTGATGATTGTGCGTAATCTAGGCCATTTATCGTTACTACTCCAAAAGTAACCCCTGCGCCCAGAACAATCGTTGGTGTTCCAAAATATGGATTATTCTTTACTGCAATATTATTCCATGTAATTGAAGACATATATCCGCCATAACCGCTAGCGCCAGAACCTCCAGCTAAAGCGGCAGCGACTGATGGTGAAATATTAGGAACGCATATTTCATCTGTAATCATAGACAGTCCTTGAACCGCTTGCTCGTTATTTCTACCAAAGTAGTCAGAGCCTGTAAAACCAATTAGCTGTGTTCCAGCAACGCAGTAAAGTCTAGTTACTTCATATGCTTGATCTGAATTATTACCATTATATCTAACATCAAAAACGTCAGTAGCACTTATTGTTCCTATACTTGAGTTTTCATATCCAAAATGAACAACGAAATTGGCATAATCCGAAGTTCCACAATCCGCATTATTATCATCAGATCTACCTTTTGTGCGGTACAATTGAACATCTCGTATTGGCCCACGTAGGTTGTGTGAACCATATGGCGAATAACATTCTCCAGGAGAATTAACGCCTTTTGAACAATTTGTTTGGAAATATGAATGCGCATTGCCATCTGGTATAGAAACTCCGGTGACGCCATATTGACTAACGCCATTGAAAAATATCGTATCCCCAGAATTATCGGATGGAGTAAATGTATGCCCTATTCTATTATAATTTACTTCCCCTCCGCCTTCAATAAATATATTTCTAAGCCCCCATACGTAGGCAGTTCCTGCAGCAGGTAGTCCAGACCAATAGCTTACGTTGAGTGTAGTATTTGGAAGAATTGTCCAATAATTTTGGATAGTGCCATTTTGATTTTTCCATGAGGAAGAGGAAGAAACGTTTCCTGTTCCACTGTTTCCATACGTGGAAGAATCGCCGATGTTGTATACTTCAAACAAACCTTCAAGACCAGAACCCTTTAGCATTTCAATTTTATCACCAACATTCCTTCCGTGGTTTGGTTCATATACCGTAATTACTTGTTTTCCTCCAACAGTAGTAAATGTCCAAGATATGTTTTTTGGAGTTGCATTTCCGTTTGCAGTAATTAACACGCGCTCAGTTACATTACTAGAAGGCATGAAACTTTGAGCTAATGCCGCCAGAGTTCCGTTCGATTTTCCACTATTTCCTACGCTAACCCATATCGTATCTATTCCGTTTCCAGATAACAACTTCATCTTCCCACCTGGAAAACCAACTATTGCAACAGGGGCACCAGCTGAAGAATCTCCTGGAGACTGGTAACTTAGCGTTCCTACTACGTTTGCAAACGTAGTAGTTCCGTATGCGATAGTAGTACTTATAATTCCAGAATTAGACGTATATGTATAATTGATGGTGCCTACGCCAATAGCGCCTCCAGTTGCACACAATACGGTGATATTACTTAAAACGTGATTGTCTAATGCTGACCACGCAGCATTACTGCTTCTAATAACGTTTCTACCACTTGGGGCTGAATTTAGTAAACGAACTCCAGTTCCCAACAGAAGTTTTGTGTTAGAACCAATACACAGGCTATCGTACGTATAATAAATTCCAGGATTAACTATAGAGACGATTCCACCCTTATTTAATGCATTCTGGATAGCTGTACTATTTGTGCTGGCGTTAATAGTACCAGAAAATAATGATAATGGAAGTGGCGCGGTGCCACCAGAAGGCGTTATTAACGCAGTACCAGTACTATCTGAATAGCTTGGGGTCAATAGTGCCTTATGATCTGCGGTATGGCCTCCACCTAGCCGATACGCTACCGCCTCTTTCCAAAATTTACTAATACTCATTATAAATACCTCTGTTGTTGAATTACATATGATCCATATGCCGAATAATCCCTACCCAAATCTTAATTGAAATGGGTAGGGGTATTTGTTTATGAATAATATACAAATTGTGGAGATCCAGTAATCGTTAAATTACCATTTACGATAACCATATTCCCTAAATTATCAGTCACAGAAACATATCCAGTAACTGGAATTGAAGCCGTCGAATAGTCATCTGCCCATACGATCAAACCAGTTTTACCAGATCCTGATGTAAAGCTAGAAGAGTAATAAGTTTTCTTACTAGCGTCAACTAGTGTGGAAAAATTGCTTAAATATCCATTAGTTAATGTCTGTGCGCAATACTTAAAAGCTAATGCTGGTGCTAATAAAGTAGTGGTATCAGTAGGTGTATTCAACATAGTGATTGAGGACCAACCAACTGCATCGAATGCGTAGAAGCACATATTTGAAAAACCAGCTAGCCAGTTGCATATTAACATTCTAGTAACATATGCACTGGCTAATAAAGTAGGCATTGAATTTGGAGAAGTTTTTACTACTAAACTAGAATCCATCCATGGTCCAAATCCCCACTCAGTATTCCATATTGGTATAGTCAAAGCGTATTTTTTCATAAGCGCTTTGGCTCTAACGCCAAAAGTAATAATACTTTCTGGACGGTATAATGGTGCTAATGAATTATAGCCATGCATTGCTATTATATCGCACCATTGTCCTCCACCTGCGGCTAGAAACGCATCCATGTTAACTGGACATATAGACCCGTTATCAATAGCGTCTTGACCAGCTATACTTGGCGATATGATTTTAGCAGTTGGATCTATTGCTAAAATGTTAGTTCTAGCAATATGCGATAATGCTACTAATTCGGATACGGTGCCAGTATAACCAGATCCAACAACTAGCGTTGGGTCGTTTACTTCATTCCAAACTTCATAATAGGCACCAGGGCATCCCAAAGTAAGCAGATTTGTAGCGACTGCTGTGCACCAGGATCCCCAGTCAGCATTATTAGCCGGAGGGTTAGGATTGTATCCAGCGTAATAACCTGGATGAATTCCGGGTAAAGTAGTAGCCCAGTCTGGTCCAGCACCCAATTCAATTATAATTGAACTACCGTTGTTTTTAGCTGATGTAATCGCTACGTTGAATCTATCCCAAGTATACGCGCCATTTGTACGTTCTACGTTTCGCCACGAACATCCGTTACTATCCCAAGAACGCCACATACCTATATTTATGTTAGGCCAAGGTGTTTGTGTATACGACGCGTTAGCAGTAGGCACTCCGCTAACATCAAACCAAATATTAGTCGTAGATAGGTCGGCTATATGCATGCCAAAATACTTTGCTTGGACTATAGCACCACCACCACCACCACCTTGCGCTAATCCGCCAGATCCGCCAGCTCGCATAGTTCGCAGTCTAAGTAATAGTGAAGAAGCCATTTAATTTAAAATTCCAACATTGTAACCGACTACGCCATTTCCAGGATTTCCACTAGGCGTACCAAATAAAAAAGCTAGTCTACAGTTCCCGCCACGCACATTAAAATTAAGTACTAAATTTTGAGAATTTTGCCAATTAGGAGCAGAACCAACTGTTACTAATGAACCCATTACTTGTGAAAAATGAACCCCACCCGATGGGTCAGATTCTAACCAAACGACAGTTGAGCCGTTAATTAGCTGTGTATTAGTACCAGAATTAAACGTGGTTAGTAGAAAAGTTACCGTGTTTCCATTAGGTATAAACGTATTAGAATACACCGGAACTAGTGGCGCAGGTGAAAAATATTGTGGAGCGTTACTCATGGTACTATATGCCATGAGTCCGTTTGTAGTTGGGGTAACAGGGACTGGGGTAGTACTGGAACCTATTGAATTCAATAGTGCGTTAGTAGCAACTATAGCTTCTTTAATCAGATATAAAAACGCATTTGCCATATTTGTAAAAATGTAAAAATAAAGATAGTATAATCGATGCATTAATGTTTATTTTTTAATGCATCGATTATACTTGGTGTTATTAAATATTTAATTCCAAGTAGCCGGTCCACCTATTTGAGTCCATTTTCCATTAGCGCCATTATACATAAATTGCAACACCATCGATTTACTGGCATATGTAGCGCTTGGCGTAAGCACCTGACCACTTTGTCCAGAGTTTGCGACTAACGCAAAATTGGAATTGAAAGTCCAATTAAGTAACCCAGTAGCATCACCGGTTAACACAATTGTCCACGTACTATATCCATAGCCGGCATACCCTACGCCATATGTACTACCAATCGTCGTGTTTGAACCGATTGTGTGCGTAGCTACTGTACTAATTCGCACATCTCCAGTAAATGAAGAAGTCCCAGAAGAGAACGCTTGTGGGTTCACATATGACTGAGGCCAGAAAACGTGCCAATTAGATTTAGAAGTAATTGTATTGTCTGCACCAAGCCAGTTTCCACCCGCATTGCCAGAAATGGTTAGATTGTTAACATACATTGTTCCTGCGGTCGCAGCCGTATTATAAAATAGCGATCCTGTACCATTTGTAATATTATCCAAAGTCAGCATTGGACTACTACTAGAAATTGGAAGACCATAATGAAGCGCGCCACTAGTACCACATAAGTTTAGATTGGAATAGGTATACTGGGGTATCCCATTTACTATACCACCAACTATGCAATTTGAAATATTATTAAATTCACAATTAGTAACGCGAACGGATTGTCCAGTAAGTGCCCCCGATCCTAAGGCTATCGCTGTGTTAGAGCTAGAGGAAGAGCTAGTAAATCTAATCCCAGAGATGTCAGTATTATTAACGGTAATAACCGAACCAACGCTAGAACCAATAGTTATTCCATTTTGCCCACTGGCTTGGGCGGCGGTTGGACAATATACGGTACCATTGCTTACTTTAAAATGGTTAACTGTAGGACCTACGCTAGAGAAAATGTTACCAGAAATAGCCACGCCTCCGGCATACGGATATTGACCATCTGTATTGATGCCAGATACTTCTAATGCATTAATGTAAGTTCCAGCTCCAATTGCTGAATCATCATAAACAAGAACTAATGTTCCTTTTGAAGAACCAGACACCCCATTAATTTTTACATCTCTAAACTTAACACCAGCAATACCGGTGAGTTGAATTGCGTATAAAGAATTAACGGTAGATACGTCGGTAATTACTAGACCTTCTACATCAGTTAAAAATTCATAATTTTGAGGCTGCCCTGCAATATTTGCAGACCAAGTATACCAGTTACCTAATAGGAAAGATACTGCTACGTCATGAGTTTGTCCAGAAATTCGCGATACGCGTATATCCCTACCACCAGACATTAACTGTACAGCTGAACCACAATTATTTGCATATAAATCGTCAAATATTGCACTTTGAACACTCATTGGTACAATTGCATCATAGCAATTGTCAAAATTAATATGCCTAGCAGATGTTCTATACACTCGGTTAAGCGTAATAGCGTAAACGTTATTTCCTAAAAGACCTCCATTATTAGGTTGAAATCCAGAACCGTCGTCGTACATGAAATCTTGATACCAAGTCCCACCTTCTAAATGTATATTGAAATCT
>Ga0208259_1000542_pt1 | contig 10461 bp, 10 predicted proteins | sample CryBogCBH22May08_FD_184618 | JGI IMG/M metagenome (GOLD analysis project Ga0208259, IMG submission 184618) | Freshwater microbial communities from Crystal Bog, Wisconsin, USA - CBH22May08 (SPAdes) | ecosystem: Environmental > Aquatic > Freshwater > Lake | place: Crystal Bog, Wisconsin, USA... | reverse complement strand
GCACAGCAAGCTGGTAAAACCTATGCGCCCACTCGCTTAAAGACTTATACCAATAAGCAAACAGGTGAGCGTATGACTGTTGAGGCTACTAAGCGTGTTAAAGAATGGTTTTGGATTGGTGATAGTGGAAAAATTAACTTAGCTGTTAAGTATGGTGCTAAAACGCTACCGCTAAATGCTAAGGGTGCTAATGCTATTGAGCTTAAAGACGGTAACGAGTTGATTGCTACTTTGAAAGAGTTGAAAGTAGCAACTGCTAATGGTGAGCTTGATGACGCTATTACTAAAGTCAGCGAAGCAACACGACAAGGGTTTGGTAAGTGAGATTGAGAGTGCTGTTTATACAGCACCTCTTACCTCACAGTTATTCATTTTTTCTTAATATGGAGAAGCTGTGAGTAATCAAATCATTACCCCATCAAACGCATTTGTAATTGAGAAAGTTCAGCGCCTAGTAAATGTCAATGGTATGAATTTTGAAGAGGAATTTATTGCTAAAGTGATTGGCGAGCATTTGGCAAGGCAGAAGAACGGGAAGTTGCCAACCATTACAGATGCGTTTCAAATTTATATGAGTGAAAGTGCGTCAGCTCATCGTCCCACCTTTGTTAAGCACGCTAACTATCATTTTCGTAGCTTTATAGGGCTGTTTGGCGACTTAACATTAGATGAGCTTAAGCACTGGCACATTACGCAGTACAGAGATTATCAACTTGGACGAGGGCTAAGTCCAACAAGTATCCGCAAACATAACAACACTCTTAATGCGATGCTTAATGTTGCCTTTAAGCATTTAGATATAGATAGGCTTAGCCCGTTTAGAGCATTAAAGATAAGGGGTGAAGGTGAAACAAAGCGTCCAATGCCAATTATTACTACTCAGCTTATCCACCAAGTTAAAGAGCATCTACTTAAAAACTCCACACCACACAAGCTCATTGCTTTAATTCAGCTCAATACAGGCTTTAGGCTATCTGAGCCTTTGTTTGCTAGGTTGGAAGACTGTGTGTTAGAGCACGACATACCTCACTTGTGGATTAGAAGGAATGCGCTAAGCGATAGAAAGACAAAGTCTAGTATCAGAGCCGTACCTTTGTGCGGAGTATCGCTGGATGCGGCTAAAGAGCTTTATAAGATAGCCAGGCGAAAGAATAGTGAGTGGTTCGTTCCGCACTACGCACGAGATAACGGAAATTCAAGTTGCTCACAAATAATTAAAAAGACATTAAGAGATTTTGAATTTAAGAGTCATATGTTTAGGCACGCAATTATTGACAGAATGAAGGCTCGTAATGACATACCCACACGCTTAGCGGAGAGCATTACTGGGCACAGCAGTGGCGGTAGTGAATTTAATATGTACGGAACCGTTGGCTACACGCTGGAGCAGAAGCGGGATGTAATTTTGAAGGTGCTGATTTAAGGAGAGTGAAATGAAGCAATACAAATTGTGGGTACGCATAAACCAATTACAAACAGCTGACACCATTGTGTATGCTGACAATGCTTACACAGCAAAGCAGTTAGGTGAATGTATGTACGGAGTTGGTAATGTGCTGAACTACACACAAGTAAGTGAGTAAAAGGGAGGGTTGGGTAAATACTTGTATGCGCTTTTACGAATTTGCCCACACCCCCACTATCAAACCCATTAAGCCAATGAACCCTAAGCAGTACCGTCTCTACAGTCTTAAGCGCAATAAAGACAATGCTAAGCAAGCGTACAAAGCTGAAAAAGATAGACAGAAGATTGCTAACGCACAGCAGGCGCTATCTAACTTAAGGTAGTTTATTAAATATAGCCCTGTGCTTACTTAGATAATTGTGCTGTTCTACACTTAAGCCAGTAGACTTCATTCCAGTCTCTATACCCATAATCCTTCTATCTTTGGCTGTAAGTGACTTTGATATAAGAATCTTTCCATTCTTATCAAATGAGATGAGATGGCTATCAAACAAGTAGTCAATTGGTACAGCTAATAACAAACCATTGGCTATGTCTTGTCGTTCAGCATCAGTAGCATCAGCCCATCTAACAATATGTGACGCTATAAGAAGAGCCTGATTAGTACAGCCTGTCACAGCACATTTTTTGTATTTCTTAATAAGGTTTTTTCTAAATGTGCTCTGTGTCGTGCGGCTTTCAACAATACTTTGCTTTGATGTGGTTTCTTTTATGTGGGAGCTATTAGCTAAGTCATTTGCGTAGTCAGGCACTCTATGAAGCTGTGGCAAAAGGCTGGTGGGTAGCTTACAGAGTACATATGGACGAATGTGAAATGGGCTTAACTTATTGCCGTTTCTTAAAGTAATTCTGCTTGTAGTAAATATCTTTTCTAGCTTAGTTAATTTGGTAAAGCTTACTATCGTCCTACTATTAACCTTATCAATTTTTATATCCTTAATAATCGCTATCCATTCAACGCCTTTGATGCTACTAGCATCAGCCAATAGCAAAACCATTTGTTTGCCGTCTAAATTATCAAAATCATTTTTAGCTGTTTTCCATAGCTTGCCTTCAGTAAGCGTGCCAGCACCATTATTTACATAAGCGTCACCAACATCTTGTTGTGGGATGATGGTGTAAACAGCATTTGGTGAATAGTTATCTTTATCTTTTTTCATTCATACCCAACAAAAAATTAACGCACAATTTCTTTAAGCTTAACTACTTTATCCAACCCCCCACCAGTTTTAATCTAACACCCCCCATATTTGTAAAACCACCAAAAACACGCCAAAAGTGTGGGGTTTTGGTGGTTTATTGGGTAATTTTGTTTTTGGTGAGAATGGGGACGAGGGGTATAGCTAAGATACTTTTTGGGTAGTTTGGTAAGCATTACTTAAGTAACACTTACCCCCACTTGTTTTGGGTAAATTACATTTTCCAAAACGGTATGCTACATATGGGTTTGCGGGAATTTGGTATGCTACAACACTATGCTACAAATTTACAAAGCTATATAACATATGGCTTACAGCAGATGGCGCAATTATTCGTAATGAAAAGGTCGCCAGTTCGATTCCGGCAAGCGGCACCAAATTGAGTAATTAAGATAGATATTTAGGGGGATTCCCTCTTTTTGATCGTTGATAACTGATATATTCAATTAAATCAATGACTTATATGTTATCTATTGCTAACTCAGTCCTTAGAGTTTTTAAGGGTTTACCCTAGATAAATCGCCAAATTAGGGTATACTCTAGGTACTAACCCTTAAGGAGATTCAAATGACCCAGTTATTGAATGTGTTTAACCAGCTTTTTTCTAAAAGCAAACCAGTCGCTAAGCAAGCACGTCACTATGACTGTGATGGCGCTTATCGCGGCATGTAATATTTCAATACTTTGAAATGAAAGCCACCTTTTTTAAGGTGGCTTTTTCTTTGCGCTCGATGGCAATATCGGTGCTGGTTATTAGGGTTGAATTGATAGATGCAGCCTTGTAAGTTAAGGCTTGCAGTGAGGGTAATCACTAGTCTGGAAATCAACTTTTCTTGACGCACATCAAGATGATAAAAGTGTTAGTGTTTGAGAATCATTAGGTCCAACTTATGGGCAAGCGTATCCATAAAAAAGATTGTTAGAAGGAGTACAAATAGTGATTAAGCCATGGCATAACCGTTGGGCACAGTTGGTTTTCGGAATCATTTGCATGGGATTGGTGGCAAACCTTCAATATGCTTGGACTTTATTTGTTAACCCTATTCAAGTCAAAACGGGCTGGACCTTGTCCGCAATTCAATTATCTTTTTCCGTCTTTATTGTTGTGGAAACTTGGTTGGTTCCGGTTGAGGGTTGGATGGTTGATAAATTTGGCCCTAGAGTCGTCATTCTGATCGGCTCCGTATTTGCGGCTGCTGGTTGGGTTCTAGATAGTTACGCAAACTCTATTGAGATGCTATATGTAGCCGCTGTTGTTGCAGGTATTGGCGCAGGTTGCGTTTACGGTACATGCGTCGGCAATGCTCTCAAATGGTTTCCGGACAAGCGTGGCTTGGCGGCAGGATTGACTGCTGCTGGTTTCGGTGCTGGTGCAGCGGTTACTGTGATTCCTATTGGCAACATGATCCAAACTGACGGATACGAACATGCCTTTCTATTTTTCGGTCTTTTCCAGGGGGCATTAATTTTCTTACTGGCTTTGTTGATGACAAAACCAACGCCTCCAAAAGGCGTGCAAGCTGCTCCACGGATTGTGACCACTAAGGTGGATTACACTACCGGTCAGATGATTCGTAAGCCGATTTTTTGGCTGATCTATGTGATTTTCGTTGTTGTGGCTGCAGGCGGTTTGATGGCAACAGCGCAAATTGGGCCGATTGCAAAAGATTACGGCTTGGCTAAGTTGCCAATGGTGTTTTTTGGAATTTCACTGCCATTGTTGACATTGACTTTATCTATCGATAATTTATGCAATGGCTTTACTCGCCCACTCTGCGGCTTCATCTCCGACAGAATCGGCCGTGAGAACACGATGTTCTTTGTGTTCTTGGGTGAAGGCCTAGCGATGTTGGGTCTGATGAATTTTGGCCATGATCCATATGCATTTATGACATTTGCTGCGTTGATCTTCTTGTTCTGGGGTGAGATTTTTTCAATTTTCCCAGCAATCTGTGCAGATACGTTTGGTGTAAAAAATGCGGCTGGTAATGCTGGCACTTTGTACACTGCTAAAGGTACGGCATCCTTAATTGTGCCTTTGGCTTCGTTAATGTCTGCTGGTGGAAGCTGGGATATCGTGTTCATCGTCGGAGCGACTGTAACAATTGGCGCTGCAATTGCTGCTAAATTTATTTTGGCGCCGGCGCGAAAGCGCTTTATTGAGGAAGCAAATAAAAATAACGCATAAATTATTTGGTCTTTATGAAAAAAAAGGGGTCTTAGGACCTCTTTTTTATGAATCAGACTTAATAGAACTCAGATAAAATATACACATCATGATGATTCGTAACCGCAAACTCGTTCACTGGCTTGCTGCAATAGCAATCGCGATGAGTGCGCTTGCGCCGGCGCTTTCACAGGCGGTATCCCTTGCAAAGGGTGGTAACGGTTTTGCCATGGAGATTTGCTCAGTAGATGGCAGCAAAATGCAGATCAGTGTTCAAGCTGATGAGCAGGCTGACCAGGTCAATTCAACCCAATCTTGTCCTTACTGCGTTTCCCATTTCAGTGTCACACCAGCCTTTAATACCAATTTGAGTTTTCAGGCGCCGCAAACTTTTGCGATGCTGCCGCAACTTTTTTATCAATCACCCAAGCCGCTCGCAGTTTGGGTAACCCCACCCTCAGCCGCACCCCCAGCACAAGCCTAAAAATTCTTAGGGCATAGCCTAGCTATGTATTTGGTAACAAGGCAATACACCACGTTACCGTTAAATTGTGTGGGGTTTTAAATGAAAATAAAGAAAATTGTAGTTGCCATGGCGCTCGTATTGCCAGCAGCAGGTGCAATGGCATGCGCTAGTTGTGGCTGTAGTCTAAACACTGATATTGGTACTCAAGGCATGGGCATGACCGAAGGCTGGACGCTTGATGTTCGCTACGACACGCTCAACCAAAATAAATTGCGCTATGGCACGAAGGGTATTTCTCAATCTCAGGCAGCCAACACACCAAATCCAAAGACGGGGCAAAACGCAGAGGTAGAGGGGTATACCCAAAACAATTATTTAACAGCTTCATTAGATTACAACGATGGTGAGAACTGGGGTGTAACTGGAGTACTGCCATACATCATGCGTAACCACAGTACATTCGGTGTCTATGATGGAAGTGGGGATCTTCCACCAGCCCCTGGTGAAGGAGCTTATAGCTCTAAAACCGCCGGCATTGGAGATATGAAAATCATTGGCCGTTATTTTGGCTTTGCGGAGCAAAAGGATTGGGGATTCCAGTTTGGCGTGAAGTTGCCAACCGGCAGCAGAAATCAAACTGGCACATTAGCCGTTGGAGGCCCAGTTGCGGTAGACCCTGGTCTTCAGGCTGGTACTGGCTCCACCGATTTAATTGCAGGTATATACAAATTTGGCTTTATCAATGACTTAGAAAATTGGGGCTACTTTGCACAGGCGCAATATCAAGCTGCTGTAATGGTCCAGTCAATTCCTGGATCTTTGGTTGGCGTGAATAACAACCCAGGCGGAACATACAGACCTGGAAATGCAGCTAATGTGAATGTGGGCGTGAACTACCAAGGCTTTGAGAAGTGGGTGCCAACCCTGCAGTTGAATGTTTTGAATAAAACTGCTGATAGTGGAACGGCTGCAGATACCTGGGCAACCGGTGGCACCTTAGCTTATCTCACTCCTGGTCTACTGTATCGCTTGACCGAAAAAACACAAGTGTATGCAAACGTCCAGTTACCTGTTTATCAGAACGTCAACGGTATTCAGTTGACCCCGTCTTATATTGCATCTATGGGGGTGAGAGTCTTTTTCTGATTAATGGCCTGATAAAAGCGGGGTGACAATTTCTTCAAGAAGTTTGGTGTCGACTGTTGGATCTCCAGTGAGCCCATTTTTTCTGAGGATACCCTGCTTATCAATAATGAATGTACTTGGTATGCGCCAGATTCTGCCGTAGCCCGAGTAGTTGATTTGTTTTTTATCTGCAGACAGAAAGGAATAGTTTTGCATGATCTTTTGGGCTTGTTCAATGTCTGATGGTTTATCCATCGTGATAGCGAGCACCTCAAAACCCTTACTTTTATTTTTCTTGAGATAGACCTCGATGATAGGCATTTCTTCTCTGCAGGGTTCGCACCAACTGGCCCAAAAGTTGACTAAAACAACTTTACCCTTATGGGCCTGAAGGGAGAATGGCTTGCCATCTAAAAGAGTTCCCTCTATATTGGGTGCAACTTGCCCAAGCTCAATAGCAGCAAATACTGCATTGCACATGCAGGCTGTCAGCAATACAAAAAGAAGGGCGCGGTATCGATGCATTGCGATTAGTATTTCATGAAAATCAATTTACAGGAGAAGGTAATGATAAATAGTAATAAAGCGAAGAGTAGAAAAGTCTTAGCATTCGGTATATTGACCGCGGTCTTTACATTGAGCACTGCTGTTTACGCCCAGACAGCTAAAGTCGGGAGTCTGCAGATTGACAATGCCTATACCCGTGCTACTGCTCCTGGCCAGCAAGTGGCCGGTGGTTTTATGAAGATTGAGAACAAAGGCGCTGCTGACCAGTTAATTTCAGCAAGTTCACCAGCAGCTGGTGAAGTCCAACTTCATGAGATGGCCATGGAAGGCAATGTTATGAAAATGCGTCAACTGAAAGATATTCCTGTACCTGCTGGCGGTGCTGTTGAATTAAAACCGGGCGGATTGCATTTGATGTTTATGGGTATTAAGACACCCTTAGCTGCTGGTGAAACCGTTCCAGTAAAGTTAAAGTTTGCCAAGGCTGGTGAAGTTGAAGTGAAATTTCCAGTCAATGCTATGGGTGCTGGAGCGATGAAACACTAGACGCTCTTTAATATTTGGCATTAAAAAAGCCCCTAGAGTTTTCTAGGGGCTTTTTGTTTTCTGCTTTTGATTTTAGTTTGGATGTTTAGTCTAAATTCAAATCCGTTACCGCACCTTTGCTGGCTGTACTAGCCAGACGCGCGTACTTGGCAAGCAAGCCACGGGTGTAGCGTGGCTTTGGTTGCACCCAGGTTGAACGACGCTTAGCAATTTCTTCATCACTTACATTGAGCTGGATGAGCAGTTTGTGGGCATCAATCGTCACTGAGTCACCTTCATGAATCAGGGCAATTACGCCACCAACATAGGCTTCTGGAGCGACGTGACCAACTACCATGCCCCAAGTACCGCCAGAGAAACGGCCATCGGTAATGAGGCCTACAGACTCTCCTAGGCCTTGTCCTACTAGGGCGGAGGTAGGGGCCAGCATCTCGCGCATTCCAGGTCCACCTTTGGGTCCTTCGTAGCGAATGATGACCACGTCACCGTCTTTAATTTTCTGCTCCATGATGGCTTGCATTGCATCATCTTCAGAATCAAACACACGGGCTGGGCCGGTGATAGATGGATTCTTGAGACCGGTAATTTTGGCCACACAGCCTTCTGGCGAGATATTGCCTTTCAGAATAGCCAAGTGGCCCTGTTTGTACATTGGGTTATCCATAGTGCGAATGACCTTTTGGTCTGCACGAGGCACTGATGGGACATCTTTTAATACTTCTGCAATTGTCTGTCCGGTAATGGTGATGCAATCACCATGCAAGAGGCCGGCATCTAATAAAATCTTCATGACTTGTGGAATGCCGCCAGCTTGATGTAAGTCAGTTGCTAAGTAGGTGCCAGAGGGTTTCATATCCACAAGGACGGGAACTTGTTTGCGAATGCGCTCAAAGTCATCAATCGTCCAATCAATCTCAGCAGCGCTAGTAATAGCGAGGTAATGCAAGACAGCGTTAGTAGAGCCACCAACGGCCATGATGACGCTGACAGCATTCTCAATGGATTTCTTGGTAATGATGTCGCGTGGGCGTAAGTTATTTTTAATGGCCTCCACTAAGACGCGTGCTGATTCTGCAGCGCTAGCGACTTTTTCTGCATCTTCGTTAGCCATCGTTGAAGAGTAGGGCAGGCTCATGCCTAAAGCTTCGAAAGAGGAACTCATCGTATTGGCTGTATACATTCCGCCGCAAGAGCCACTACCAGGACAGGCGTGCTGTTCAACACCTTTCAAATCTTCTTCACTCATTCTGCCGGAAGTAAATTCTCCAACAGCTTCAAAAGCGGAAACGATATTGAGTTCTTTCCCTTTAAAGTGACCTGGCTTGATCGTGCCACCATAAACGTAAATTGCTGGAACGTTAGTGCGCGCAATCGCCATCATGCCGCCTGGCATATTTTTATCGCAACCACCGATCACGACAACACCATCTTGCCAAAGACCGTTCACGCAAGTCTCGATACTGTCGGCGATCACTTCACGAGAAACTAAGGAGTACTTCATGCCTTCGGTTCCCATGCCAATGCCATCAGATACGGTAGGCGTGCCAAACATTTGCGCTTTAGCGCCAGCTTCTTCTAGCGCCGCAACTGCAGCGTCTGTTAATTTTTGTAAGCCACTGTTGCAGGGCGTAATCGTTGAGTGACCGTTGGCAACACCAACCATGGGCTTGGTGAAATCCTTTTCTTGGTAACCCATCGCGTAATACATTGACCGGTTGGGTGCGCGAGCAACTCCTTCGGTGACATTGCGCGAGCGTTCATTGAGGCGTTTCATGCGGTAATTACTCCAGAAAAGGGATTGATTGAAAGGCTCTATTGTGCCGTGAGAAAGGGTTGCTGTACTCCATTTGGATCAAGACACTTCTCGCTTAAATATTGCACCGCAATATTTAAAGACTTTAAAAGTACTTATTTCTCTGGTATTAATGCTAATGGAAAGACTGTGCAAACCTCTCTTCACATGAAAAAAAAGTGTGTTCATGGTTGGTTCACGGTCTCTCCAACAAAGATATTGCTGTGAAACTGGTACTTCGGATGCGACGATTAAGGTTCAGAAGTCAGGGGTGACCCAGTGCCGAACCAATCAGCCCTTAGCCCATGGGCTAATTAGCGTGGTGGTAAATTTCAGTGGCAATCTCTGTATTAGCATTAATATCATTATTTAATAACTAGAATGATGGCTTCTATTCTGAGCTGGCAATATATTTTTGAGGCTAAGTAAGTGAATTTAAAATTTAAGTTGCCCGAGATTCGAAATGGAGCCTTTACAAAGGCTCGGGAGAAACTTGGTTTAAGCGTGAAAGATTTGGCAAGTCAAGCATGCCTTTCTAAGCGCCAAATAGAGCAAATTGAAGATGGCGAAATGAGCTCCTTCTATGGGGCTCAGATTAAGGTGACTGCCGCTAAAAAAGTGGCAAAGCTTTTGGGTCTTAGCGAAGAAGAGGCCTTTAATCATGGCGACAGTATTTCCGAGCTTGCAAAAGAAATGAGGGCAACTCCAGAAGAGCCTAGCAAATTAGTGGTGGCGCAGATAAAGCAAAACCAAGAGCCAGAAAAAAAGCAAAATATAAAAGTAACTCAAGTAAAGCCCGCCTTTAGTTCTTCTGCTCTTGGGGCATCAAGCTTAAAACAGCCCCCAAAGAAGCGTCTCATTATTTGGTTGAGCTTGATTGCAGCGGTGGTATTTTCTGTTATTAACTTGCGCCCACTTTTTTTCCCCGAAAAGCCAGAAGAAATCATCGTTGTTCAAGAGGAAGTGATTGAGCAGTCCATTGCAGATGCAAAAGTTGCTGAGCCAGTTACGCCTGCCGCCCCAGTGCCTGTAATAGCCGCTGCCCCTGTGCCAGCCCAGGTGACCAGTGATGTTCCTGCAAATGCAGAGGCTTGCCCCGTAGCAGATGCAATAGTGCCAAGTTACAAACCTTTGTCACCTAGAAAGCCAGCTGATCTGGTCTATGTGCAGTCCAAAACAAAGCAGGTCGTTTGC
>Ga0208259_1000536_pt1 | contig 10507 bp, 10 predicted proteins | sample CryBogCBH22May08_FD_184618 | JGI IMG/M metagenome (GOLD analysis project Ga0208259, IMG submission 184618) | Freshwater microbial communities from Crystal Bog, Wisconsin, USA - CBH22May08 (SPAdes) | ecosystem: Environmental > Aquatic > Freshwater > Lake | place: Crystal Bog, Wisconsin, USA... | reverse complement strand
GTTGTAGCCGCCTCCTTGGCCCCCACCACCGCCTTTATAACCACCACCTTGACCACCAGATTTCCAGTTAGGATTTGGGGGTGCTTCGTAGTAATGGGTATCTGCAATACTACCAATGTAGGTAGTCAGCAAACGTACGTACGCCTTAGCTGCCAATACTGAAATTTCAGATTTAGACCAAGCTGTGCCATCTTCCTTGAACAGTTTGTGGTAACGTTGGTCAGACGCACCGAAAACAAACTTTATGCTAGGCCAGTTGTTTGCGTTAGTTTTGATGACGCTAATGAAAACTTGTCCTTCAGCATCTTTACCGATCCAGATATCTGTCAAATGCACGATGTCTTGTGAACGTTGGCCGTTGACGAATTCGTGGTTACTATTTTCAATTTTGAGTTTAGTAGGCTCTTTAGAAACAATAGCGGCTTGAAGTGCTTCGATAAGCATCATAAAGACCACTGGGTCCAAAGGAGCTGTAATGCGACCATAACTGTTCTCAGGTCCAGATAGGCTAGGATCTTTAGTGTCGATTGAAATGCGAGGATTATTCTGCACCATATCGAAGCTCAAAATCGCATAAACGCCTTTACAGGCAGGATTAGGAGCACTCAATCGAATTTTTGGATTATTCAGGCTGTGCTTACGCTTTACTGGCTTTTGAAAGCCTTGATTGTTATCTGCCATATGTGACCTTTTTGTTAATGAAATGATTTTTATCGAATGCTACTTGGTGGTACATTCGATGATACTGGTTCTATATTTTTACTCTAACCGTCAAATGTCTTCTTGCAGCATAGCTTTTAGCTTTACTGAGAGTTCTTTATTTTGCATTAACTCTAGAGATAATCGAATTCTATCTTTAGTAGTCTTGTGGTTCCATTTCCTCTCATGAGCTACACTTATTAGCTCTCTACGATCAGAAATAGAATACGGATGAAACGTAAGAGTATCACCAAATACCTGTAGAGTCATAGGCATCATGGGAATACCTACTGCTTCTTTTGAACTGTAGAACTTCGTATAAAAGAGACTATCGTCTTTAATTACGCCAGTATGACTCTCCAATAATACTAATTCATCAAAGTACTTACTAGACAGCAAGTCATACGCATAGTGGCTCATGAGGATACCACGCGTAGGTGTCAGTGGTACGATAGTCCTCTTTAAGTAATGCACTCCTTCTTTAGCGTCATGTCGTTTATGAAACTCTTGCATCACAGCTGTTTCTTGAGCGTGGTATGCTAGTTGCTTAGCAGTACTGAGTGTGCGTATATTAGCATACGGATGTTCTCTAGCTAATCCCGTATAGTCAGTAGAGTAAAACGTGGGAGTGATGCGTCCCCTAGAGATCGTGGTAATGATCTCTCGTATGGTCTCTACTTCGTATTCTAGCGCATACAGACAGTCTCCAGCCATTACGCTTTCTTGAGATTGAGTGGGTAGTGCACCCAGGATGTTTCTATAGAGCGTCTTTAGATTGATCCAGAATGAATCAAATCTAGAGATGTCTATTCCTTTAGGTATAGGCCGATCTGGGTCATAGGGCGGTCTAGGTCCCATGCTCAGCGTCTCCAATGCCATGGCTGTAGCAATCGAGACGGGCCAGCTGCTCATAGCTCTATCCGATAGAGCAGAAGAAGTAATTATGGTGCTCACATTAACAATACCTCATTTAGTGATTTAGTAGCAGTAGTGATTAGAATAGGATTCAAAGAGAGTCTTTGCAGCCTAGCTAATAGTAGTGGTTTGATCGTCTGTCTATCTAGCACCACTGGCACGTATTTGTGCTTGTGGTCTATCATTACGTCAGATACTTTAGTCTCTTTACCTCTGGCTATACTAGCCCAGGTATACCCTGGCCACCGATCTTTGATTACAGACAGATTAGAGAGGATTGGATTAGTATAATGAGCTTCTATTCGCACATTAGATTCTAATGGTACGTCTTTTAATTCAGAATCAATATACATGAGGACGTCCGTTATGTCGTCTGTTTGTATTTTAATGGTCTTATAAATAGCTGCATCTTTATTTTCTATAAAGGTAGCAGTAAACGAGAGGTCCGTATCGACAGTCGCTCTTACGTAGCCTTTAGGTTCTTCTTCATTGTGAGAGAGTCTATCTGCAGATCCTTGAGCTATGATTCTACTATACGTAGAATGCTTGTGAATATGCCCAATAAAGATGGGCCCTAGAGTTAAATCTAAGTATTCCTGTTCATCATGATGCGGTAGATGTGTGAGGCCAGCTGGTACCTGATACCCAAACATTCCATGCATAATAGAACAGTCTACTGCAGCTAATCCTTTTTCAACGAGCTTAGCTTTGACTTGATCTAAACAATCCTGAGCATTAGTACCCCATTCGTCTGGTATGTATAATACGTTTAGATCGTATTCTGCAAAGTGTTCTATGCCTAGTACGTCTATGTACTTTAGATCACAGAGTTTATCTCCTGACTTAGAGTTAATCTCATTGAGAGTGACAAACAGTATAGATTGTTTTCTATCGTGAGATGGAGTACCTTCTAACACTCTGACTTTGATCTTTAACTGATGGCATCTACGCAGTAGTCTGGCTATCCAGAGTTTAATATGGCCTACAGCTGGATCGTCTAAATGGAGTAATTCATCAAACACATCTCCAGCTAGAAACACGATATCTAATCCAGCTAAGGCTTTATTATTACTGAAACATTTATCCAGATTCTTGATTATGTTTACAGCTTTGTTTCTTTTATGGCCTAGATGTATGTCAGAAATGACTGCGATATTAATCGCTCTGGTGAGCATGATCAGTCGTAGTCAAAATCGGATTCAGTGCTAGCTGTACCAATCATTGGTTTAGCCGTAACTGGCAGGTCTCTAGCATACCTCTTCATGAGAGCAGTCCAGCGTTCTTGTACTGTCTTAGTAGTGGATTCGTCTGGTTTAATAAACTTTTCATTGAGACTCGTGGTGAGCCTGGTCTGTGCCATGCGGGGAGACAGGCTCGATTGTTGCCTAGCGGTTTCCATAGCAAAGTCCACACTGATGCCAGGCTGCCTAGCGGTTACTATTGGTATAATGTCTCTGTTTAATACTGGAGGCACTGTAGTCACGATTCGGCCAGCACCATCCACCAGATCCACTTCATCAAAAGGACTGCCAGCAATGGCATACCAGTTGTTGAGTAACATATTGTCGTGTTCACTCTTTATACCAGAGAAGAAAGTTACGTAATATTTACGAAACATCTCTTCTGGAAATTTCTTCTTAGTATCAGTTACTACTGAGGTAAAGTCACTAATGAGTGCTTGCGTTCTACGCTCCGAGTCTCTACGTATTTGCTCACTCATCACGTCTATGCGCGTAGGGCTACTGTCTACTTCTTTTTCCATTTGGATTACCCTCCATTATTAGAAATATTGATCACATTGACTAATGAGCCATTGTCTAACACTACCAATCGGTAAGCATTAATCTGGGCTTGATTCTCTACGATATTCATGGTAATGCCCAGTGTGATTTGAGCATCGTCTACGTTGACGTCATTTGTTATTTGAGCCACCGTTACGTCCACGTTAGTGTAGTACTTAGCCAGATAAGTGGTGAGACCTTGTTGGATCTTTGAGATGACCTCATCTGACCTAGATCCACCCTGAGCAATATATGCTGCTAAGCTAGTAATCCTGCCTGCGTAGAGATAACTCTGATTGTAATCTGCTACAAAAGCATGGGCTAATAGCTTATCTATCTTATTACTAGAGTCATAGACGAGTCCTTGCGTACTCATGCTAGGCACTGGAATGATGTTAGCTAGCAGCGTATTGCTGCTGCTGGTTTGGTTAATCGTAGCCAATTTAATCCTTTAGTTTGGTATTGTACAAGAGATGTGTATTATAGCCCTCAGGCAGGACCAGGAAGGCGTCTGTAGAGACGTAGGAGCGTTTAAATATAGAGTAAAGTATACTCGGGTCTCCATTAGCTAGACCCCCTCCTATGAGCGGAAATAAGACTCTCAGTTTTAAGCTCTTAGCCATCTTAGCCGCTGAGCGCATAGTCTTTTCTACTGCTTTATAATCGACGTATACGACGTCCTTATTATTTCCATAATTTTCTTGTGTAAACGCATGAAATACGCAATACTTATCGCAATAGACAGAGAGATGTTCTCCTAATACTAAACCTTCTTCTCTATGCAATTGAGCGTATTCTAGATAAGCTAATGGAAACCTCCTACGTATCTCAGAAGCAAACCCCTTAGCCATCTTACCCTGACAGTTTACCCCATGTACAACCATATCGCCGGGTACTGCATATGTGAATAAGTCCCCGAATAATATTTGTAACATATCGCCTTGTGATTAGTTTTAACTGGTATTAGGTATACGATGAATGGTTTCTCTATTTTAACACAAAACAAAAATACAACATAACTCCCACTCCTAGCCCGTAGGCCGGGAGTGGGAATATGCCGTCCTATGTATTACAACTGACCACCAGTACTGCTAGTAGGATCGTCTTTACCTAGAGCTATTATCAGCTCCATAGCTCTTTGGCTATTCAAGATATCTACTTGCTCACTAAAGATCAAATCTCGGTCTCCTTCTCTGAGCACCTCGTGATACTGAGTAATAGACCAATCTTCTCCATCCCACTGTACGATACCATCGTTGACTCTCCTATAGTCGTAGTTATCCTCTCCTACGTTAGAGCCATTCATGTTGGTATAGGAATCACTATAGCCATCTATTCGTTGCCTCAGATACAACTCGTTAATGCGTGGACTGCACATCAAGTATCTCTGCATGATATCGTTAGCACTACAGAAATCCTGCAGGCTATTGATCTGCCGAATAGTACGTACATCAAATACACCTATTACCGTACGTACTGCATTCCTAGCAAACTCCATAGCTGCTGAAGAATTATACCGATCAAAGATCTGATGTGACTTCTCCATAAAACTACGTCCAGCATCAGTAAAGTAATTTCCTACAGTAGAGAGCTGGCTCTGTAGGTAGGCCACTGTAGACGGGTGAGTTTGTCCATAGACTAGCGCATCAAATGCATCACTAGCGCCATATGCCATACTCATGAATATTTCCTTCTTTAGTTACAGACCTATTACCGACTTTGCTTTAACGGATGGTTATTCCGCTAGAGCTGCAGTAAACGCTAATTGATCTGGCGTAGGTATCCTTGTAGTTAGATCCGATATCCAACAGGCGGTTGTGCTAGCGACCGGTTTGGGGATACTAGCTACATTGGTTACACTACGTGGGTTATTGGGATCTAGAAAGTTCTTATGCGGAGCCATAGCGTCTGCCGCATTAGCCATTTCTTCATCTAACATTAACATGAGACTCATTTGGTCCAATGAGATTCTTCCAATTAGTTCGTTAATCTAATTGCGCAGCATTACCTGCAGCTACACTTCTCAGTATAGATGAGACTATATCTTCAGATCTCACGATCTGTTTGGATGTTTCCACTCACTTGAGTGTACCTTCTTTCGAAGTAGTCGTTGAACGTTCTCCATATTAAAGGAGCTTCGCTGCTGATTGGCTCTATCCTTACTGTTTTCAAACACATTACGTATGTACTTTAATACTCCGCTTTAGTCAGCAGGCTTCACGAGTTATTCCAGCAATTAATCCAAAACCGGCAACCTATTTCTACCGTCAAACGTTATCTTCAGATAGATTCGTTACTTCTATCTCGCAGCATTACCTGCAGCTGCATGTTTCCATGCAGACGAGACTATATCTTCATCCTATCTTAGGACGTTCTCCGTTTCAGCCTACTTAGGCCTACTGGGCGCTACCCCATAGTCGTTGAACCTTCTCCAGTTTAAAGGAGCTTGGCTGCTGATTGCCCAATCTGTTTAATTTTCAAACATTCGCTTTGTCTTTAGACTCGCAGTAGTTTAAACAGCTATAAGGGGTTTTCAGCAATTAAAAGAATACTATCCCAACGTTGCTGCTGGGTAGGACAATGATTTATCAGCGTTATCTTAATGTCCGCTAGAATCACTACATTCTAGCCGGTATGTTCTACCCGCCAGTATTCTCATACTGGAACTGACTATATCTTAACCCTCTCTTTTTGAGTAGGGCCCCCACCGCTTCCCAGACGCTTGTCCGGTACGCCTTACGGCTAGTCGATGAACTTTACTCTCGATGTTTAAATCAGGGAGTCTTAGCTGCTGATTATCTCTACTCTATCATTTTCAAACATTTACGTATCGACTTTCGTCGTCCGCTTTAGTTGATAGATTTAACAAGACTTCCCAGCAATTCAATGGGTTTCATTTATTCATTACTGAATAAAGGGGCAAGGCCTATCTTTGTTGTAAAAGTAACGTATGCGATATTTTCTCTTGAATATTCCACCACCACGCGCTTGTGTCGAAATGTGGTTTAGTTCTCCACCAAACAATTCCGATACTCTAATCCTATCGTGGCATAGTGTTTCTTCTCCCGTGGCAATATCGGTTACAATATATCCCCTACCTCTAAAAGATCTATTGTCCGACATTGCCTGCTTAATCATTTCCAATTCTTCTTCAGTAAAATCATAGAAAGGTTCTCCATTATACTTAATTTCATAAGTAAGATAGGGTCTATTTTCTTTCTTTGTCTTACGATCCATTAATGTGGATTGTGGTATATTCAGTGTTTTCTGGGCATCAGAAATAGATTTGAATTCCCACTGTTCATTAGTAAATATATCTCGTATTCTAACCGGCACTGGTACTGTGGATTCCGCGTATGTTTCAAGTTTACCTATTTCAAAATTCCAAGGAGTAGAATCCGCTTTTCTTTTGAATTGTAAACCATCCTGAAACACTTTCTGCGCTCCATATCTGAAACGCATATTTACAGCTTCATTGCATAACCCTAACGCCTTAGAGCATTCCACTGCAGATACGTATTCCGTTATTTCACCGGTATTTACATTCCTAGCTAATACCGCAGTACCGTGAATTGCCTCAGCATGCTCTAACTCCAGATCGTCTGGTTCTCTCCAAGTAAAGTAATCTGTACTTTTCTTTACTTGGAAATAGCCTGGAAGTATAGGTTGATGATTTTTGTAGACTAAATGTGTTATAGCTTCAGTAGTTACGTTAAGAAACGTCGAGGCTTCCGATATTGTATTAAATATACGAATCTCGCCAGTCTTAGCATTTCGGATTAATACTTCTGCCCCCCATTTCTCCTCTAATGCTTTTTGCTCTTCCGAAGAAGTTACCTGCCAATCATCGTGATCATTAGTATACGAAAACTGCAAATGTCCTGGATAAATCTTAGTATGCGATCTATTGAGCCTAGAAATTATTGTTTCTCTTGGCAAATTTATAGATTTAGCACAACTTGGAATGCTCTGATATTTTTTAATTTTACCAGTGGTAGCATTAAAAACAAACACATCTCTAAGAATCGCCTTCGTTCTCCACCTACCCATATTGATGGCATGTGTAGTATTTTCCTTATACGTTGCCCATTCTAAATTACTTACAGAATCATTTCCAGGTATAGAATCGATATGATTTACCACCAATTCTTCTGCATTTCTAGGATAATCTAACCACGCTAGTGCTACTAGTCGATGTCGTTTTGGCTTGAATGCTTGCTGATGTTTCGTTCTAATATCTGAGGCTATGCCTAAACTCACATAACCATTATGACGTATAGTTGGAGCTATTACATTTCCTTTAAGGAAATTAATTACTTCTCCTTCTTTACTAATTACGTATTTTGTAAAACAAGGTATAAACGCGTGGTTAGGGTATCGCTTACTTACTAATCCAATTGGATGTTTCCACACCAAATTGGCAGGATGTATGTTCTTAGGATTGCCGTCCGCGAACATTACACTTAGCCTATTCCAGTAGGAAATAGGCACGTTTGTAGGTTTGAATGTAAATAACAAAATCTCTGCGACTTTATAACTTCTCCATCCATCCCAGAGAGGAAGCCATAAGACTTTCTCACCATTTTCATCTAAGGTAGGTTCTATTATTTCGGAGTCCCGTCCTTTGACCGTCCCATTAATATCGATACTATATCGATGGGCGGACATAGGTACATCCAAAAATTCTTCCGTATCTATATATCGCTCTAACATTACTGTAATCTCTCTATTGGTATATCTATACTATTCGTATAGTATTATACTTTTAGAATAGTTACTTTACAACAAATAACGGTTTTAGGATCGTTTACCCGTTAACACTAAGAATACTTAAAGCAATTGATGCGTCCTTAGGGTCATCTTTAATCTTTCGCACATACATACGCTGCGTGCTAGCCAGCGTCAAACTTGGATTACGTCTACTGTCCGACAGAATCGCTACTTCTGCCCGGTATGTTCTACCCGCCATTAATCGCTTAATGGAACTGACCATTTCACCACCCTCCTTATTACGGTAGGGTGCCCACCATTTCGGATCTACTAGATCCTACGAGCTTTCGCTCTGGCCGATGAACCTTCTCCTATACGGAGCTTGGCTGCAGATTTACTCAATCTCATCATTTTCAAACATATCACGATTGAGCTTTCGCCCTGCGTTGTAGTTGACGAGATTTATGCGAGTGGTTCCTGCAATTAAATGGGTTATGCATCTGGATATTACTATTCAGAGTCGCGCGTTTGTTCACGAAGATACAGGAGAGTCCTCTATTAGGACTGTTAGCTACCATCTCCACCATCATCGAGTGCAGCAATGGATGGAACTTGGTCGTATACTCTTGCAGCAGGCTAGTAGCTTGATTAGGCGTATAGCCTAACTTCATCAACCGTCCTTTCAGATGTATACTCAGTAGCGTCACAGCTAGTCCATATGGCAATTCTAGAGAATCGTATTCATGTGGCCAAGTAACCGATGAAATCACTGCTCGTCCTGAGAAGTGACACCGAGTACCAAACACGTGCTTACGAATATGTCCTGGCTTCTTAGCTAAGGTTGCGTCATACGTCTCGTAGTAATACTCACTAAACTTATCAATTGTCTTGATAGTCCTATTTTCTCGTTGCTTCTGACTAATACTAGTAGTGGGCAAATCAATAGACTGAATAGTCTTTACTGCATCGATGATGGTAAAGGCTAGTGGATCTACGTAGCTACCGACTTTCGTATTCTCTTGAATCAATAGACTCTTATTAGGCAGTGGGAGATATTCACTAAAGACACAATCTCTCTGGCTCAGTAGTAAGTCCCTGAGTTCTAGATTGTCGCTCTTCTTAGCAAAGTGTGGTAGCTTACAGAGTAAGTCAAAGTACTCATCAAACTTATTAACGAAGTTATTATAACCACGCTTCACTCCTGCTTCTACTAGAATGTTTATTTCTACTAATGGAGCGTTGTTGTTGAGTTGGTAATCTGTATTACACATCCATTTTACGAATGAGAAACCAGACTTGACAAACTTCCTAGTGAGCATATTCCACACCAGCGGATTGATGAGACTAGCTACGTGCTTTGGTGCTCTCATCCATACGCGTGGTAACAGTTCTTGTGAGAAGATTTCTTTCACATCTGAGTGGCACGCTGAGCAGTATACGCCTAAGTTATATCCGCCTTTAATAGCTCCACAATCACAGCTGGGTTGGTTTGAGAATACGTCTGTTTCGTTATAAATAGTAGTGGTGATATTATTGATCTTAGCACGGTCTTCGACCGTGATCGATGGCATATCGTTGAGGATGACTGCTTCGACTGGTAGTTCCTTTAGCAGCTTGGTGAAGTTCTCTAGTTTAAGAATAACGCCCAATATAGACTCCTCTATTTAAAAAAACACAAAAATACAAAGAGAGCATAAACCCCGTACCTTTGTGGGGTACGGGGAATGTGACACTTTGTTAACTAATGACCAACATTGCTATTGGTCAATCAGTCATTTAGGCCCAACGGCTAGCGTTATTGTAACGAGCGTGTTGTACTGGCTGTTGGCCAGAGAAGCCTTGGGTGAAATAACCCATACCAGTAGTACCCAGAGCAGCTTGGCTGATCCAACCAGCAGCAGAACCACGGTTGTTGAGATAATCGCCTTGCATAGCGGGATTCACCGATTTGATCATCACGCCAGTAGCAGCCAGACCCTTACCGAACGCTTCCAGGAAAGCCTTGGTGAAAGTCACGCGCTGAGCTTGCTGTGTAAACACCACTTCGCTACCCACGATCTCTTGGATCATGCGTTCACGATATTCAAGACGCTTGATGATTGGGTACTCAGTACGCGTAATAGTGTCAGACCAGTTAGCACCAGCAGCCGGATCTTTCGTACCGATGTAGTTCAGCACAGCCAAATGATCGATTTCACGGATGTCGTGCTTTTGACCATCAGTACCGATGTAGTAGCCCAAGAGGACTCGCTCGTCGTTTTGCAACACAGGGGATCCAGCATTGCCGTAGAACTGAGAGAAGTTACCATTGGTCAGCACATTAGCTGCATCCAAGATAGCGTGAGCAGCACCAGGATTGCCCTGAGCAGCAGCAGACAGCACTTCGTTGTACCAGGTATCAG
>Ga0208259_1000534_pt1 | contig 10520 bp, 6 predicted proteins | sample CryBogCBH22May08_FD_184618 | JGI IMG/M metagenome (GOLD analysis project Ga0208259, IMG submission 184618) | Freshwater microbial communities from Crystal Bog, Wisconsin, USA - CBH22May08 (SPAdes) | ecosystem: Environmental > Aquatic > Freshwater > Lake | place: Crystal Bog, Wisconsin, USA... | reverse complement strand
TAATTATCATTTTTGATAATTAAATTGTCTTTTTTGAGAATTTATTTTGCATTTTTGAGAATTAAATTATCTTTTTTGAGAATTTAAATTGCATTTTTGAGAATTAAATTATCTTTTTTGAGAATTAAATTATCTTTTTTGAGAATTAAATTGTCTTTTTTGAGAATTAAATTGTCTTTTTTGAGAATTAAATTGTCTTTTTTGGTGCTTTACTTTGCTTAAATGGTAACCAATGCGTAGGACTATGCAAAAAAACAAACCAATTATTTCTCCTTTTACTTTGAATATTTCATAAAAAAAGCCTCGCTTCAAAAAAGAAGCGAGGCTTATATATAAGAATTATTCTATTACAAAGAAGCTGGAAAAAGAATTCTATAATTTCCTAAATCTACTGCTTTTAAGTTAGAACCATACGTTGCGTTAATGGCTTCCATAAATTTATTAGCAATTAAAGCATACCCTCTTGGACTTGGATGAACCCCATCAAGAGAGAAGGCATTTCCTGTTACATAAGTAGAAGTCATCGTAAATGCATTTGCCGAAATTCCACCATTAGCCACTTGACTTAAAAAGGTATTGGCATCTACAAAAGCTAATCCTTTAGCAGTTGCTAAACCTTGAATAGTAGCATTGAAAGCATCTGTTGCCGTAATAACTTGAGCCGTTTCAGAAGCAGTTAATACTGTACTATCAGCCATTGGATAAGAAACTCCAACGGTGTTAAACGGTGAAGGTGCTCCAGATTGTGTTGTTCCAATAACCGATTGTGAGGTTAATAAAACATAATCTCTAGTAGCTGTTGCATTACTAGCATGTCTAGCTTGACCATAGATACTTCCCACATATCCTGCAGTAGCAGAACCTAAAACTGGAGTTAAAGCCCCTGTAATATAAGCTGATAAATTTGGTAATGATTTATCATAAATTAAAAGAGGATTTTGCTCAACTGTTGCCGGATTATTATCATCTGCTACTATAGTTACAAATCGGCTAGGTTGTCCTAGAGCAGTTGTAATTTGGTTAATGGCGCCAAACAATTGATTCAATTGAGCCGCACTTGCTGCAGGCAAGCCAGGAATAGGATTGGTTGGAACTGTAGTGAAAAATGGAACAGAAGTAACATAAGGGATATTAGCAACAACTCCCTTAGCACCATTAGACGTTAATTGTGTAACCAACGTATTGTAAACAGAAGCAAATACATTCGGATCAGTAATATCGTTTGATCCATAAGTAGTTGGATCCAAATTTCCAGCTTGGTTGGTGCCAGTCCCTCCAGAAGTAGCATAGGCTAACACATCATTATTTCCAATCCATAAAGAAAAGAAAGTTGGATTTTGAGCCATGGCATCTCCTAAAACTGTAGAAGTTGTTGAAGAAGCAAATCTTACATAATATGGATTTGCTTGTCCAGTTGCAACTCCTGCAACATTCCCATATCCTGGCGCAATCAAGTGAAAACTTTTTGCTCCTGGAACTCCCATATTATTGAAAGGACCTGTCAAATGATTGATAACATCCGTTGATGGTGTACCAGCAACTGTTGCTGGTCCAGTTCCATTAAAATACAATCTTGGAGATTGAATTGGAGTCCCTGCCAGAAGTAATCCTCCAACATTATCATTCATAAATGGAATAGTAAAAGCACCACCACCTACTTGTGCAAATTGTTGTGCTAATATAGCTGGGTAAGATCCTTTTTGCCCTTCTATAAAAAGAGCTCCATCACTGTATCCTGAAGTCAATGAGTTTCCAAGAGACACATAATTTGAAAAGTTTGCCGATCCTGAAGTTAATGGTAATCCGTTTGAAGAATTAGGAACTACTGTGGTATCATCACTTTTACTACAAGCTACAAAGGCTAACGAAACCAATAGTAACCATTTTAAATTTTTTATCATAATACTATATTATTAAGTTATTTTGAAAAGATTAAGGATTGATGGTTAAAGAAGCAAAATATTGTTGTCCAATTAATCCAGCTCCAAGAACTTGTTGGTATTCTTTACCTCCAATATTGGCGGCTCCTAATTTAAGTACTGATTTTAATTTTGGAAGTGAATAATTTATTTGAGCATCAATTACTGTAGCTGAAGAAATCATCCCATCAACAAATGTTGATTGCCACAAATATTCACTGTTCCATCTTGCACTTACATTAAACCCAAAGTTTTTGAATAATTTTTCATTCCCAAACGAAGCTTTAACTCTGTGTTTTGGAGTGTTAAATCCAGCTTCAAAACTAGGATCTTTTGCTTGATCAAAATTAAATTGCGCATAATTATAATTAGCCCCAACTTCAAAATCTTTATATACTTTTTTAGCTACCCCAATACCAAACCCTAATGATTTGATTTCAATATCTGTATTAGTATATAATTGGTATACTCTAGTATCTCCGTTTACAAGTGCCATGGCTGATTGAAAACCAGGATCAGTGGGTCCTGCTGCAACATTTGGAGAAGTAATAGCTGTTCCATAGTAAGGAGCTACTACATTTAAGTTTCCAATAAAACTATTATAAATATTATAATAACCATTTACATCAAAAGAGAATCCTTTGAAGTCACCTCTATATCCTAAATCAAAAGCTTTAACAGTTTCAGGTTTTACTAAGGCTGCATTAGATTTTGTTAATAATGAGCTTGCCGCTGCAAATCCAGCTGGTGATGAATTAGCACTTAATGCTGCTCCAAAAGCTGATGCTGATGCAGCAGTATAAGAATTGTTATATGCATTTACACCTGTCATGACAACTGTCGTTGAACCAGCAAAGGGTTGTCCTGATAAAGAAACAGGCAAAGTTTCTGTATATCTTGTTAAGTTATCAGCAGCAGAACCAACTAATACGGCACTACCAACATTAAATCCAATATACTGATCTTGTGTTGATGGGTTACGGAAACCTGTTTGGAAAGACCCTCTAAACGTATGGTTTTTATGTTCACCTGCAGAATAGACCGCAGATATTCTTGGAGAGAAATTCCCTTCAAAGTTTTTAGATTTATCATAACGAACAGAACCCGTAAGTTTCAATCTATCATCTACTAATTTCTTTTGCGCTTGAGTATATAAACCATATTCGTTATAGTATATTGGTCCATCAGCATCGGTATAAATTCTACCGTGAGAATTCAATTGGTATTGTCTAAAAGAACCTCCTACTTGAATTTCAACTGGTTTAAAAACATCTTTAAAATTGTAATTAGCATCCGAATGATAGATTCTAGAATTATCTACTAATTTAGAACCTGTAAGTACACTAGGGTCAGAAATCACATTGTTAAATGCAGCTTTGAAAGCATCAGTTCCAGGAATTAATCTTCCTGTATCAGCTACTGCTCTTGCTGCAGCATTAGCTTGATCTGGTGTAGCTCCACCTAAAGTTGAAGTAATATATTGTCCTGCATATTGCCCAAACCAAGTGGCATCACTTTTCCATGATCTATTCACATTGATTCCAGTAAATAACATGTCATACGATTTTCCTCCGTCTTCAGTAGTAGTATATCCTCTCACAAAGAAGTTTTTACCTTTAACTTCTAATTTATGTTGTTGCATAAAAAAGTCATTCAAATAATATCTGTTGGCACCTTGATAAACAGCATTCCCAAAACCAAATTTACTTTGCCAAATGATCTCTAATTTGTCATTGCCTAAAGGTCTAAAATGCAATGAAAAATCAATTTTTGCATTTCTTACTTTATTATCGGTTAAATCAGTCTCATTATATCCTGTTCTACTCACATTATAGTTAGGTAATAAGTTTACAGCTGAAGCAGGAATTAATCCCATGCTAGCTAATGTTTGACCTACTCCTTTAATATTGGTAGAAACCTCATCTCCATAAACATTTAATCCATTATAATTTGGATTAGTTCTTGTATTACCTGTTATAGATCCATTTTGGTATTCATTGTAATCCGTAGCGTACCAATCGGTAGCTTTCAAGAATGTGAAATTTGCTTTTGCTGCAAAATGGCTATCAAAAGCATGTGCTACTCTTACACCATAATCAGCATAATCGTTAGTCCCAGCAGCTTTTTGATTGGTTTGTCCGTATTTAACATAAGCCGTTATTCCTTGACTTGTGAAAGGGCTTTTACTGTTCATAAATAAAATACCATTAAAAGCATTGGCTCCATATAAAGCAGAAGAAGCACCCGGCAATAACTCTACATTTTGAACATCAATTTCCGAAACACCTATCATATTTCCGATAACGAAGTTCAATAACGGAGAAGAATTGTCCATTCCATCAACCAACTGCATAAAACGAGTATTTGCAACAGTAGCAAATCCACGAGTGTTAATTGATTTAAATGACATACTACTCGTATTCATTTGTACTTCTTTTAGATTTTCTAAACCATCATAAAATGTTGGAGAAGCTGATTTTTTAATGTCTTTAATACCCATTCTCTCAATAGTTACGGGAGATTCTTTAATCCTTTCAGGAGTTCTTGAAGCCGAAACTACGATGTCATCAAGTTGAGTATCTTGACTTTGTAAAACTACGTCTGCCTTTTGGCTTGCAGATGTAACTTCTAGTTTTTTAGAAGCAAATCCGATACTAGTAACTTCAATAGTTAAAGGAAGTTTTTTGGAGGTTTTTAAGATAAATTTCCCATCTCCATCTGTGACAGTTCCTGCCGTTTCGCCAACAATTTTAATGTTAGCACCAGGAATTGGTTCGTTTTTACTGTCTTTTACCGAACCTGAAATTGAACTTTGAGCAAATGAAATGCTACAAAAAAACAACGTCAAAATAAAATAATAAATCTTCATTAGGTTTGATTTTGTTGGTTTAAGTAGCCAAAATACAAATAATTTTTATATTACTAAAAAAAGAGCGAATTATTTTCATATTTATCAATTAAGATTTAATTTTTTAGGTTTATTCGCATTTATTAAATTTTAATATTTTCTTAACAATTTTAGCTTTTTGCATAATTCTATTGTGCTTAAAAAAGAAAAATGCTTTAGTTTTTAGGTAAACGTCAAAAATTTAAGAATAAAAAAAAGCGAGACTAAATCTCGCTTTTAATGTTCTATATTTTATAATATTATTCTACTGTAACTGATTTTGCCAAATTTCTGGGTTGATCTACATTGCATCCTCTCATTACGGCAATATGATAAGATAATAATTGTAATGGTATTGTAGTCAATAATGGAGATAACGCATCGGAAGTTTCTGGTATTTCTATAACATGATCAGCTAATTCTTTTACTTGAGTATCTCCTTTGGTTACAATTGCAATAATTTTACCACTTCTTGATTTGATTTCTTGAATATTGCTCACCACCTTGTCATAGTGTCCTTGTTTAGGAGCTATAACCACAACAGGCATTTTTTCGTCAATCAAAGCAATGGGTCCATGTTTCATTTCAGCAGCGGGATAACCCTCAGCATGAATATATGAAATCTCCTTTAATTTTAAAGCTCCTTCCAAAGCTACAGGAAAATTGTATCCTCTTCCAAGGTATAAACAATTGGTTGCATCTTTATATATCGTAGCAATTTCTTTAGAAATAGCATCTGTTGAGGTTAACGCTTCTGATACTTTTTCAGGAATTAACTCTAATTCTTGTAAATATCTAAAATAATCAGAATTGGAAAGCGTTCCTTTAGCTTTAGCCAAACGTAGAGCAATCATCGTTAAAACGGTGATTTGTGTTGTAAATGCTTTTGTAGAAGCTACTCCAATTTCTGGCCCTGCATGAGTATAGGCACCTGCATGAGTTTCTCGAGAAATAGAAGAACCAACTACATTACAAACACCAAATACAAAAGCTCCTTTTTCTTTAGCCAATTTTATTGCGGCTAATGTATCAGCTGTTTCTCCAGATTGTGAGATAGCTATTACCACATCTTTACTAGTGATAATTGGATTTCTGTATCTGAATTCTGAAGCATATTCTACTTCAACTGGAATTCTAGCAAACTCTTCAATAACATATTCAGCAACCAAACCAGCATGCCAGGAGGTTCCACAGGCAATAATTAGAATTCTCTCTGCATTTAAAAATTTCTCTAAATTATCTTCAACCCCTGACATTTGAATAATTCCTGTATTAGCATGAAGTCTTCCTCTGTAAGTGTCTTTAATAACGTTAGGTTGCTCATATATTTCTTTAAGCATAAAATGATCGTAACCGCCTTTTTCTATTTGTTCCAAATTCATTTGTAATTCCTGAATATATGGATCAACTAATGAATCATCTTTGATTTTTCTTATTTTTAACGGTTTGTGCAAACGAACAATTGCCATCTCTTCGTCCTCAAGATAAATCGCATTGGAGGTATATTCAATAAAAGGAGAGGCATCCGAAGCTATAAAAAACTCATTTTCACCCACTCCAATCGCTAATGGACTTCCTAAACGAGCTACAATAATTTCATTTGGCTTTTTTTTATCAAAAACACAAATAGCATAGGCCCCTACAACTTGGTTTAGAGCTACTTGAACTGCTTTTCCTAATTTTAAATTTTCCTTTTTCTGAACATCTTCAATAAGATTAGCCAAAACTTCTGTGTCAGTATCAGAAGTAAAAGTATAACCTCTTTTAATTAATTCCTTTTTTAATGGCTCATAATTTTCAATGATTCCATTATGAATAATACAAAGATCTCCCGAATTGGACAAATGAGGATGGGAATTTACATCATTAGGAACTCCATGAGTTGCCCAACGAGTATGTCCAATTCCAATTGTTCCGTTAGTAGAAATTTCTTTTAAAGATTTTTCTTCAAGGTCTGAAACTTTTCCTTTCGTTTTTGAAACTTTTAAATCAGTCCCATCATAAAGCATTACCCCAGCACTATCATATCCTCTATATTCTAATCGCTTCAGTCCTTTTATAACTATAGGATAAGCTTCTCTATGTCCAATATATCCAACAATTCCACACATAAATTTATAATGTTTTTAGTTAGTCAGGTTTTGTATAATAAATTTCTAAACGCAGTCTTTTATCAACTGGAACACTAGGATTAGACCCGTATAAAATTGTTCCTAAAGGATTAACAACTGACATTACAGGAAAAAGTTTTGTCTGAAGTGAATTTGAACCTAATCCAGAAGTAAACGGATTAGCTAAATAAGCGGAATAGGCATTATTAATATTTTCAGTGACTACTAATCCCAATCTTACATTGGTTGAATCAGCTGTTACTCCGGCTCCTCCGTATTTTATTAAAGTTCTAATATGATTTGTTATTTTTACTTTGTAGGTAGTTCCTCTTCCATCGGTTGATTTAGTAATTATTCCACCAAAAGTGAACTTATTATATTTTGAACTAGTACTTGTTGTAAAATCACTATTGTAATCTGCTAGTGGTCTTTTGTTGGTTAAATCATATAAGTAAATCCTATTAGGTTCAGGTGCGGTAGTTCCCATAGCATCTCTATCAATATGAAAAGTCAAATTAGCCTCATTTATTAACCATTTCTTACCATCAGGTGGATTTCTTAAATCATCCAATTCATCTGGGACGCCATTGGGTTGGTTTACTAACACACCATTAATATCATACCCTCTAACATCTTGTTTTCCAAAAATATCAATCACTGCCATTGACCCATCTCCTCCTTTAAGATATAAATCAGAATCTCCATTCACCAAATCAGGTGAGGTAACCGGATTAGAAAAAGTATTGTTTAGAAGATTTACAGAATTTCCAGATAGATTAATATTCAATTCCCTTCTAATTCTAGTAGCATTTGTTGCAGAAGTATTATCATGATAGACAATTGTTACAACTCCAGCAGAAAAATTCATCATCGCTAAAGTTCCTTGAGTAGGTGAATCGGCAGCATTATCAACTTTAAAATACAACCCTCTAAAATAATTTTTAAAGGCATTATTAGTACTAAGCATTTCTGATGGTGCATTTATAATCTTATTTACAAAGAAATTTTTATTCAAATTCAACATCATTCCTGGTGCCTTTCTTTCACTTACTGTTGTAAAACCTGGCGTCCCATCCGCATTTTTTTGATAAAATTTAATCTGTTTTTCACTAAAAACAAATTCGCTATTTTGACTATTATCACTTGTTATTGTATGGTCATAAACGTTTCCATTATCATCATTCAACAAAATACTTCCATGATTAGAATCAAAATCAGATTGCTGATTAGAATAGTATTTTTGCTGTTGTTGAAAACCTGTTGAGGCATCAAGATCTCTCAAAAAATAATTTGACTCATAAACGCTAAGATTTATTTTATTTGCACCATGTATTGAGTCTAAAGTATAGGTACTATCTCCAGAAGTAGCATCTGTAGTTACCAAGGTTGCAAAATAAGGAACATATAAAAATACTGAATCAACCACTACATGTGCTTGGTCATAAAATGTGGGATTTGGAGTAGCAAGTTGCACTTGAGAGACAAAACTAGCTTTAGTTGTCCCAAAAACTGGATTGGTATATACCCCAAATTGATTAACAGATAAATTATTACTTTGTACAGCACCAAGATTTTGATTATAGGCTACCACCGAAGAGTATGCTACATTCAAACCATAATGACTATCTCCAACAATAGAACCTCCAAGTTCATTAACATCTCTATCACAAGAGGCAATAAATAAAATTAGAATTCCAACAATTAATGTTTTAAGAAAGAAATTAAATTTCATGTTTTTTATAAATTATTATTACAACATTTTTTTATAAAAAGAAGTGTATGCCTGAGCAAATCCTTCTTTCGGAGCGAAAGGTAAAAAAGGTTTCCCTGAAGATTCTATAAATTTTGTTAAACTTGGAGAAAGATTTTGAGAAGCAACAATAACCGCATCCGAATGGATAATTGAAGTTTTGATTAAATTTTCATAATTTGGTAATTCCAAATCTGAAATAGCTTCTTGAGGAATTCCATCAAATTTAATTTTATTGATCATCTCAACATCTAAGTTCCCTTCAAAAGACTGACTATAAACAGAACTGACAATTTTAGTTTCAGAAAATAATGCTTCATCTTTATAGTAGTGTTTCATATAAACTGGAAGCATGGAAGCCATCCACCCATGAACATGAATAATATCGGGAACCCAATTCAACTTTTTAACCGTTTCTACCACTCCTTTTGCAAAGAAAATAGCACGTTCGTCATTATCTGGATACAATACTCCATCTTCGTCTGAAAAAGTTGCTTTTCTCTTAAAATATTCATCATTATCAATAAAATAAACCTGAATTCTTTCTTTTGGAATCGATGCAACTTTTATAATAAGTGGCATATCAACATCATTTACAACCAAATTCATCCCAGAAAGACGAATAACCTCATGCAATTGATGTCTTCTTTCATTAATATTCCCATATCGAGGCATGAAAATTCTTATTTGTCCGCCTTGATCATTAATCATTTTTGGCACATCATAAGACATTAGAGAAACTTCATTCTCCGCTAAATAAGGCACCACTTCAGATGATACGTACAATATCCTCTTGTCTTCCATCTTGTAATTATTTGTTTATTAGCTATAAAAAGCACGCAAAATTACAAAATTTTATGCAGATAATTACTAAAGTAGTAAGTTTGTACCCTATTTTAATGTAAACCTCATGTACATTTTTAACAAAAAAGTAGATTTAAACGACTACTTAAAGAACAATGCCCTTTATAATACCACTCTTGGTTTTGTGCCTACTATGGGCGCATTGCATCAAGGACATCTTTCATTATTGAAAAAATCTATTGAAACTAATGTAAGCACTGTGATTAGTATTTTTGTAAATCCAACACAATTCAACAATATTGAAGATTTAGAAAAATATCCTAGAACATTAGAAGAGGATCTTGAAAAAATAAAAACTGTTTCTGACAAAATTCTAATTTATGCTCCAACAGTAGAAGATATTTATGAAGGAAATCCCAAGTCACAACATTACAATTTTGATGGGTTAGAAAATCAAATGGAAGGAAAATTTCGACCCGGACATTTTGACGGAGTGGGAACAATTGTAAAACGGCTTTTTGAAATTGTAAAACCAACCCATGCCTATTTTGGAGAAAAAGATTTTCAACAATTACAAATCGTAAAAAAACTTGTCGAAAAAGAAAAAATCCCAGTAACTATTATAGGCTGTCCGATTTTTCGTGAAGCAAGTGGTTTGGCGATGAGTTCTAGAAACGAACGTCTATCGGATGAAGAAAAAGAAAAAGCTACCATTATTTTTAAAATATTAAAAGAGGCTAAAATTCTTTTTGGCACAAAATCTGCTAAGGAGGTTTCTGATTTTGTTTCCAAATCATTTCAAAAACATCCTAGTTTTGAATTAGAATATTTTGAAATAGCTGATGAAGCCACTTTAATGACTTGCTTTAGAAAAAATAAAAACAAGAAATATCGCGCTTTTATAGCCGTTTTTGTTAACAAAATCAGATTGATTGATACTATTTCACTAAATTAATTTAACTTTGCCCCATGCAAATTCAAGTTGTAAAATCAAAAATTCATCGCGTTAAAGTAACTGGCGCAGATTTGAACTATATAGGTAGTATTAC
>Ga0208259_1000531_pt1 | contig 10586 bp, 2 predicted proteins | sample CryBogCBH22May08_FD_184618 | JGI IMG/M metagenome (GOLD analysis project Ga0208259, IMG submission 184618) | Freshwater microbial communities from Crystal Bog, Wisconsin, USA - CBH22May08 (SPAdes) | ecosystem: Environmental > Aquatic > Freshwater > Lake | place: Crystal Bog, Wisconsin, USA... | reverse complement strand
ATTCAATAACGCATGACGAATTAGAATTAATAAATTCAGAACTAAACTTAACGCATCATTACGAAGTCAGGTTTTTCATATTCCGTACAGATGGTGGTTATCATCGTTCAACAGCAACTGCTCTAATACTTTTTTCAACAATTAATTAAAAAATATGAAACGTAATCTTCTCCTCCTTATTGCAACTATACTATTAATTGCAACAACTGCTACTGCCCAAATACCAACTAATGGCTTAGTGGCTTATTACCCTTTTACTGGTAATGCTATAGACAGTAGTGGCAATGGAAATAATGGTACGGTGAATGGGGCAACCTTAACCACTGATAGATTCGGAAAAGCAAATAGTGCTTATAGTTTTAATGGTACAAGCAATTATATTTATGTGGCACCTATTTCTACATTAACAACATCAGCTAATACTGGTATAACTATCAGTATATGGGTGAATGCCAATAATATAATTTCTGGTGATTTATTTGATTTAAGATCTACTAATAATGCTTCTCTTGATTTAAGGTTTGATACTACAGGTAATATATATCCAAGAAGTATGCATATATCAAGTTATAGCCCAAGTCCTAACTATGATTATGGTCCATCTTCTAAACAAATTACGCCGACTAATAAATGGTATCATTATGTTATAACACAAGATAATACTTCAAAAATAATTAGTTTATATGTGAATGGACAATTAGACACTGCTCTTTCTATGCCAATAACCTTATTGACTACACCTAAATTTAATATTGGTTCAAGATATGATTTTAATAATAGCAGATGCTGTTATTATAGTGGAAGCCTTGATGATATCCGTATTTACAACCGTGCATTATCTTCTACAGAAGTAACAGCACTTTATAATGAAAATGGATATTCATCGTCTTTAAATTTTAATCAAAGCTGGTTGACTTTAATTGACAGTGCAGCAACAACTACATCAGAAGCTTATGATGAAGATGCAGGTAGTTTTATGAATCCAATATCTCAAAAATTAACCCTTTCTAATGATGGAAAAACTATAGGAGCTGTTGGTACATCTAATAGCGATATAACTATAAAGTCGTTGAATACTGCAAATGGCAATACAAAGTTCCAATATACTTATACCAACTCGGGAATAGATGCGGGGAGGGCTATACAGATTGACAATAATGGATACTTTCATACATTAGGTGTACTTAATTTAGGAGTGGATAATTCTCAACGAGACCTTGTAAGCAAAATAGATTCAAATGGGAATGCCATATTTAATCATATTATTACTACAACTGATACAAGAGAAGAAGGAAACACCATGGAAATAAATAAAAGAACTGGTATTTCGTATTCTTATTCTATGAACTGGACAGGTTCAGCTAATTTATCAAAGCTTAATATTGTAGATAATTCAGGAAACAGCCTTGCTACTAATATTATTACAGACTACGATTGGTATGAAGGATGGGCAGGCCGAATGACAAAAGACGGATTGGGTAACTATATTTTTAATGGCAAACATCAAACTACAGTACCTTATTATGGAATTGTTGTAAGAAAGATAGATTCAGTAGGTAATACAATATGGTCAACTTTGTATAATCAACATACATCACAATTAACTGAAACATTAAAGTGTGATTCTGTTGGTAATGTATTTATGACTTATCAAGGTCAGGGTGGATATTTAATTTCAGGCATTGCCAAATTTGATAAATCTACAGGAGCTTTAATTTGGGATAATGCAATAAATCCAACTAAGGATGGTGTACATAATTTGTCGGTATTATCTTCAGGTAATGTTGTTGTAAATATTGATACTGGAACTATAAATTGTTATAATGGTCAGAATGGTACACTTCTTTGGAATAGTAATGGATTGAAAAATTCACTTCCATTCTCAATTGATGCAAATGATAATATTTATCAGATTTCAGGAGATTCAATAATGATATTTTCATCTGGCGGTAATGTTTTATACAAAAGTATAGTTACTATACCCGGTCAGTCTATTGATTTAAGATATGTACTTGCAGATAACATGAATGGGCTATTTTATATAGGAGGTAATGCTACTATAGGCTCTGTATCAAAAATGTTTATCGCAAAGTATGCTTCGGTGATTACGCCTATTATCAATTTTAATCCATTACAAGATACTGTAAGGGCTTGTGGAGATAGTGTAGTACTGGATGCCGGTGCTGGCTTTGCTGCTTATAGCTGGAGTAATGGTGCTACTACACAAAGTTTAACGGTAAAACAAAGTGGGAATTATAAAGTAACTGTTACAAATGCTACTGGAGCAACAGCAAGTGATAGTAGCTATGTAAGTATAGTGAAAGCGAATATTTTGAATAAGGATACTACTATTTGTAAAGGTAGTAGTATTACGCTGAGTATTGATAGTTTATTTGCTGGAAGTAATATCACTACTAAAGCACAATTACCTGCAAATCTGCAAAATGGTTTGGTAGCATTTTATCCATTTAATGGAAATGCAAATGATGCAAGTGGTAATGGGAATAATGGTACGGAACAAACTATAAATTATACATTGGATAGATTTGGTATTCCAAATTCATGTGTTAATTTCCCAAAATCAAATACAACAAGTCAGATAGATTTAGGCACTAATATTAATCCTGCAAAGTTTAGTTTAAGCTTTTGGATAAATCAAACTAATACTAAAACAAATGCATTTAATGTTCCTATATCTAAATATAATAATAATCAAGGGTTTGAAATTCAAACAGGAAATGGTACTGGATATACTTTGCCAAATGGAACTTCTTGGCAAGGAATTGGAGATACTTCAAAATTAAATCTAAATAAGTGGTATCATTTGGTAGCAACATTTGACGGGAACTATGCCAAGTTGTTTATTAATGGCACACAAAAGAGATGTATTCTTGCTCCTGCACAGACTACTTATGTAGACTCAATGTATCAACCTAATTATTCTTCTGGAAGTAATCATTTACTTATTGGGAATAGACCAATTGATGTTGCCTATAATTTTCATTATGAAGGTAATATTGATGATATAATAATATATAATAGAGCTTTAACTACTGCTGAAGTAAAACAATTATATGTTGCTAAACCAAAGGTTACCTGGTCTACTGGGGATAGCAGTAATAGTATTACTGTAAAGCCGGTGGTAACAACTACTTACTATGTAACCGTTACAGATGGAGTAACTACCTGTAAGGATAGTGTGAAGGTGACTGTTAGTGATATGAGTGGATATAATGCTTTACTAGATACTGTAAGGGCTTGTGGGGATAGCGTGGTGCTGAATGCAGGTGCTGGATATGCGGCTTATAGCTGGAGTAATGGTGCTACTACACAAAGTATTACAGTAAAACAAAGTGGCTGGTATAAAGTGACTGTAACCAATGCAAGTGGCTGTACTGGGGTAGATAGTAGCTATGTAAGTATTGTGAAAGCTAAGATACTTACTGCAAGTAGTACTATCTGTAAGGGAAGTAGTATTACCCTGAGTATTGATAGTTTGTTTGCAGGAAGTAATATAACTACCAAGGCACAATTGCCTACTAATCTGCAAAATGGATTGGTAGCATTTTATCCATTTAATGGAAATGCAAATGACTTGAGTGGTAATGGGAATAATGGAACAGTAAATGGCGCTACTTTAACTACAGATAGGTTTGGGAATGCAGGTGGGGCTTATAGTTTTAGTCAAAGTACAAACATAATAAAAGCAACTGTAAATAATAATAATTTACTTACATCAAACATTAATGGGTTAACATATTCTGTTTGGGTTAATTTTTCGACTTTTCCTACTTCTAGTCCATCAGCAATAATGTCATTATGGAGTAAAAATACAGATTCTGCTTATGGTACATACTATGATCAAACCAAAGGTGTTTTAGTAGCTGATTGTGGTCGAAGTGGCTATGCAGGTACAATGTATATTTACGGATTAAATACACCAATTATTAATAGCTGGTATAATTTGACATTAACAAGTGATTTTATTAATAATGTTTCTAAATTATACATTAATGGAGTTTTTCAATCACAAACTACAGGCGGTTTAATTAGACCTAATATTACTCAAATTAATTTAGGACAATGGAATGTTGCTGGAACTTGGCCTCTTAATGGTAAACTTGATGATATTTCAATTTTTAATAGAGCTTTATCTCCTTATGAAGTTCAGCAATTATATACTGCAAAACCAAAAGTTACCTGGTCTACAGGAGATAGTAGTAATAGTATTACGGTGAAGCCTGGGGTAACAACTACTTACTATGTAACTGTTACTGATGGTGTTACTACCTGTAAGGATAGTGTGAAAGTGACGGTGAGTGATATGAGTGGGTATAATGCTTTGGTAGATACCATAAGGGCTTGTGGAGATAGTGTGGTGCTGAATGCCGGTACGGGTTATGCTGCTTATAGCTGGAGTAATGGTGCTACTACCCAAACCATTACTGTAAAACAAAGTGGTTCTTATAAAGTAACGGTTACTAATGCGAGTGGTTGTACTGGAGTGGATAGTAGTTATGTGAGTATTGTAAAAGCAAACATTATAAATAAGGATACTACTATTTGTAAAGGTAGTAGTATAACGTTAAGTATTGATAGCTCGATTGTAGGTGTAGGCAGTGTTAATAGTAAAGCACAGTTGCCTGCTAATCTTCAAAATGGACTGGTGGCATTTTATCCATTTAATGGTAATGCAAATGATGCAAGTGGGAATGGGAATAATTTGACTAATAATGGAGGAGTCATTTATGGCAATGACAGATTCGGTAATATTAATTCATCTCCAATATTTAACGGAATAAATCAAACTTTATCTAAATCAAGTGCTAATATTTTTACTGGAAATTCTGATAGGACAATGTCTTGTTGGATTAATCAGACTACTAATAGTTCAACAGTAGCATTAATAAATATAAACGATGGTGTAAGTACAGGTACTTGTTACACAAGTTCTTCATTACAATCGTATGCAACTAATGATGGTTATTTTTTTTGGGGTCGTTGTAACGATAAAGGTTGGAGTTCCTCAAGAATATCCAATAATTGGTATAATTTAATTGTAACTTATACTTTAGGCAATGTTAGTCTTTATGTTAATGGTAAACTTTTAAGTACACAATCGATTTCTTCATTAAATACTAACCCAGCGCAATTAATTATTGGAGGTGGAATGACTGATAATAATAATAATGGTTTTTGGAATGGTAAAATAGATGATGTTGGATTGTGGAATAGAGTTCTTTCAGCTACTGAAATACAACAATTGTACAATTCAAAACCTAAAGTAACATGGTCAACCGGGGATAGTAGTAATAGTATAATAGTTTCACCAACAAAGACTACAACATATTATATAACAATTACAGATGGTGTTACGGTTTGTAAGGATAGTGTGAAAGTAACGGTTAACCAACCTACTACATCTACTATCAATAAAACTGCTTGTACTTCTTATTTGTGGCATGGGGTGAATTATACTAAGAGTGGTGTATATACTTTTGATAGTTTGAATAAAGCTGGATGTGATAGTTTGACAACTTTAAACCTGACTATTAATCAGCCTAGTGTTTCTTCAACCAATTTAACTATTTATAGTAATCAATTGCCTTTTAGCTGGAATGGATTAACGTTTAATGCTGCTGGTTCGCAAACGGCACATATACTGAACGTTGGTGGTTGTGATAGTGCTGCAACATTGAATTTGACTGTAGTTGCTTCGCAACCAAAGACTTTGTTTGTTAGTCAGCTTAATGTATGTAATGGGGGAACAGTAACAGTACCTATTTATATGAAGAATATAAAAAGAGTAACCGGATTTCAGGGTTCAATCAACTTTGATAAGGCTATACTTCGTTATAGTAGTATTACTGGTGGTATAGGTAATATTAGTCCATCAACTGCAGATACTGCTAATGGCAGAATAGGATTTATGTGGGTAGATCCGTTGCTTGCAGGACAGAGCTATGCAGATTCTACGATAGCCTTCTCTGTTAAGTTTACTGTTGCACCTAATTATATAGGGAAAACGGTGCTAAGTTTTGGCACACTGCCAACTGCATTGGAAATAGATACAGTTGCTGCTGGTACAGGACTGGCACATGCTACTACCGATACTGCGTTTAAAGGTGGGTATGTAAACTTTACAGGTAGAACTAATGGATCGAGTAACAGTGCTACTGTTTGTCCATCGTCATTGCCATATAAATGGAATGGTTTGACCTTTAATGCTTCAGGTACTCAGACGGCACACTTAACCAATACAACAGGATGTGATAGTGCTGCAACGATGGTATTGACGGTGAAGCCAAATGCAACTACTAATACGGTGAATGTTAGTGGCTGTAATAGTGTGGTGTATAAGGGTAAGACCTATACAGCCTCCACCACCGTTAGAGATACTGTGAAAAGTGCAATGGGATGTGATAGTATTTATAATGTAGGTAATATTAAAGTTACTACTATTATTCCTGCGACAAACTATGTTCCATTGTCGGCTTGTAATAAGCTTGTTTACAAAGGCATTACTTATTATAACTCTGGTGTAGCTACTGATACGGTTAAGAGTTATCAAGGTTGCGATAGTGTATATAATATTCTATTAATTACTATTAATACTATTACAACAAAGACTAACACATCGAGCATCAGTGGTTGTAATAGTGTGATTTTCAGGAGTGTAAATTATACGAGTTCGACCAGTATAACTGATACTGTAAAAAGCTATCAGGGTTGTGACAGTGTATATAATGTTACCACTATTAATATTAATAAGATTATACCAACTAATAAACAAACAACATTGAGTGGCTGCAATAGTGTGACTTATAAAGGAAATACCTATTATTCCACTTCGATAGTAAAGGATACTACAAAGAGCTATCAGGGTTGTGATAGTGTATATACGTTAGCTACCATTATTGTTACCAAGATTACTCCAACCAGCAATACAGTGAACCTGAATAGTTGCGATAGTGTAGTATACAAGACTATTGTTTATAAGAGCTCTACTACTTTTAATGATACCATAAAAAGTATTGGAGGTTGTGATAGTATTTATAATGCGGTAACAATTGTTATTAATAATTTATCTGTTAATGGTGGTGTGTATCATCCTTTGAAGGGGTATGTAATTCCAAATGTTACGGCTATCATGAGCGGTAGTAATAACAGTAATACAATTGGTACTGGGAATTATGGTTTTGGTTGTTTGCCAATAGCATCCAACGAAACAATCAGATTGTATAAGAATAACGATGTAAACAAGGCTAATGGGGTAACTACACTTGATATTGCTTTGGTTCAGAGCCATATTTTACAGAAGAGTTCATTGAACAGTCCGCTTAAAGTAATAGCTGCTGATGTAAACGGAGATGGTAAGGTGAGTACATTGGATATAGTGTATATGAAGCGATTGATACTGGGTATAGATACTACGTTTACCAATAGTACTACAAAACAAAATAGACTCTGGGCTTTTGTAGATAGTAGTTACAAGTTTATTGATGCTTCGAATCCTTTTCCTTATAAGGATAGTATCAATTTTGTAGGATTAAATAGCAATCAGATAAATCAATCTTTTATTGGCCAAAAATTAGGAGATGTAGACTGGAGCTGGAACCCTGCGGTAGCTAAACCAATGATTAATGAGTTGAATGCGGTAGAGCTTTCATACACTTACCCGTCTGACGCCCTGCCGGGACGTACTGACGGGCTGCAAGCGACTGACGAGGTAAGGATACCTATAAAGGTGAAGAACTTTAAAGAACTAATTGGACTGCAATACACTTTAAATTTTAATGCAGCTGCGCTGAAATTTGTTGGTATAAATAATAAATCACTAGATGTTGAAATAGGTACCAATCATGCAGATGAAGGTAAAGTAACCTTCCTTTGGGTGGATGCTAAGAACGAAGTAAAAACACTGGAGGATGGAAGCGTACTTTTTGAACTGGTGTTTGAGAAAACAGGCAAAGAGGCAATAGGCAAGGAGGCAATAGTAAATACACTTAGTGTGGATGGTTCTGTGACAGCTTTAGTCGCTTATGATAAGGATTATCAATCTCATGATGTGGTACTTAAAAAGATGGAAACCATACCATCTCTACAACAGGAAAGCTGGGTAGTAGCTCCTAATCCTACTAAAGATGGGGTGATACAAGTACAGATGAATCTGAAAGATAAGAAGATAATAGTGTTTAGACTTTTAGATAATTCAGGAAGACTACTTTTGACTAAGCAGGTTGAAGGAGTGAAGGGAAGTAATTATTTTACTTTGAGAGAAGGGAATATTGCATCGGGTACTTACTATTTGCAAGCTGTAGGAGTGGAAGGGGTGAAGCAATTGAGGATTGAGAATTAACAGCCCCCTAAATCCCCCAAAGTGGGACATTTAACAGCCAATACAAAAGGCACTGCTCATTAAAGGGTGGTGCCTTTTTATAATCCATAATTGATTATGAAATATGGTATTCATATATATGGGCATCATTGAATATTTAAAAAGATTACCTTTACATTTCTATATTGGCATAGAAATTGTACTATTCAGGATAGCTTAAATTTTTAAATATGAAAAAGAGTACTAACACAGATGGTTTTAAAAATTATAGTAGTTTAATACCATCGAGCATTAAGATGTTTAAAGTAGTAAGTTTTATTGCTATGATGATTGGTTGTACAGTTGCGTATGTTCCTACAATTGATAACCCTCAGGTACCTCAATGGGCTCCATCCTATAATAATACCAGTAATGCACAGTACTACTATCTGCCTGATATTGAAGTATATTATGACATAGTAAATCATGATTTTGTTTATTTAGAAAATAATCAATGGATGTTTTCAAATGTTCTGCCTCCATCTTATGATTGGTATGATTTAAATAGTTGTTATACAGTAGTATTAGATGCAAGAGTACATGAGCCATGGAAACATTTTAGTTATTATGTTTCTCATTATCCAAGATATTATTATCGTACATATTATAAAAATAACATACAAAATAATAAAAGAGTTTGGGGCTTTAACGAGAATGATAGTAAAGAAGTATATAGTCATCATGGAGAACAAGAAAATGAAGGGCATTTTTACAATGGAGAATATAATAACCAAAATCATTCTGCTAATCAACAATACGAACAACATAATAACCAATATCAACAAACTAATAATCAGAATAATCAGTATTACGGACAAAACCAAAATACAGTTCCTGTAAATAATCAACATAATTCACAGAATGTGCAAGCAACAACTGAAACTACACCTAATCATCAGAATAATCAGTACAATGGACAAAACCAAAACACAGTTCCTTTAAATAATCAACATAATCCACAAAATGGACAATCAAACAGTCAGCAAGGTAGTCAGACAATTCCGTCTACTTCACAAGGACAAACAACTATGCCTCATCAGGGTGCTCTGCCAAATGCTGGACAAAATCCTTCTCATCAAAATGCTACTGGTCAATCTAATCAGGGACAAGTACAAAATGAATTACCCCCAACAGAAGCACCACATTTAAACAATCATTTTCCAGGTAAACCAGTTAATTTAGCACCAATACCAACTGAAACACCTAATCCTACTTTGAATAATAATCATCAAAGAGGGAATAGTAATCAATCTCAAAATCAGGAGTCATCTACAGAACCACCACATCCTTCACACTTCACAGGTATGCAAATAAATAATACCAGACCAGCAGTTCCAATGCAGTTTAATGATAAGAATGTAGGGAAGCCTGTAAAAGTGAAAAAAGATATGATGAGGCCTCAGCCTTAATAAATGTCTAGAAAATTATGCTAATCAAGGGTTAAACGTTAGTCAGTAGCATCAATGCTACTGTAATCTTTCCATACAAGTGTAGTTTAAGCCCATTTTCGGATCTAACTTTTGAAGTATTTTGAATTTGTGTCACCTCATTTATCCAATTGAACAATGATTCTAATGGTTGCCTTGCTGAAGAAACAGCCTTATTGAAAAGTTCATTAAATGCTAGGTCTCGTTGTTTTAGTAATGCCTCCCAGCCCTTTTTGTCTTTTATGGGAGTAAGAAGTATACTATTATTTTCTTAGATTAGTTTTGCTAATTCGTTATCAGCATAAGCTTTATCCAGCATACTTACATCATCATTTATTACCTCTAAAATATCTCTTGAAGCTATTAATCATCAACACTTGCTAGCGCAACTTCAATATAGTGTGGGAATGGTATAATAGTGGCTCTGTTTAATCCAAGTCAATGTATTTTAACTCCATAGTAATGTAAATTCTCAGTTGCACAGAACCCTTTATTATTAAGCCCTCTAGCAACATTTCCACCATGTTTATGGGAGCAGGTAATTACATGCAAAGAGTCTCCTAATAAAATTTTTAGTTTATTAGAACAAATAGAGGCTTGGTTCGTAAAGTCAATTAGTAGAATAGGAAGTGCATAACATAAATTATTCAATCTTGCATTATATGTTTGTTAACAATACTGTCCTAAATATTTAATTCAACAAAAAAGAACCTTAGCAATATTGAGCTACAGAGCGATATTGTTCATTTTTTAGAATAGAACCCCTTGTATTACTATTTCAT
>Ga0208259_1000529_pt1 | contig 10597 bp, 9 predicted proteins | sample CryBogCBH22May08_FD_184618 | JGI IMG/M metagenome (GOLD analysis project Ga0208259, IMG submission 184618) | Freshwater microbial communities from Crystal Bog, Wisconsin, USA - CBH22May08 (SPAdes) | ecosystem: Environmental > Aquatic > Freshwater > Lake | place: Crystal Bog, Wisconsin, USA... | reverse complement strand
AAAATACTTTCTTTATATAATAAGCTTCCTTTATAGTCTACAATTTGAGCTGTTAAAGAATTAGGTAAAACTGAAAAAACCATAAATCCATTTTCAGAAACACCAAATTTGCCATCATTAGGAAAAACTATGGTTGGAGTTAGTTCCGACCCTGCACCTGATACAAAATAATGGGTACTTCCTGATGGTTTAATGTATTGAAGATTATGCTCATGTCCACAGATATATGCATCAACTTTGTAGTGATCAAAAATAGGTTTTAGTAAGTTGTTTAATTGTTTGGTTTCTTTGGTTTTCATTCTTTTTCCACCAGTATATAAAGGATGATGACCACAAACAATTCGCCATTTAATATTTGATGAGCTATCACTCAATATTGTCTCTAACCATTTTCTTTGCATAGCTGTATCTTGTGTTTTCACATCATCATGTTCACCTGAAGAATAATAAGAATCTATGAATGGGGATGTATCCAGAAATACAAATAATACTTGCTTTGTAGTATCATTATTGATTGCAAATTTTTTACTATAATACCTCGCTGGCATATTCCAACGTTTATCTATCTTATGATAATCAATTTCTGCTTGAGGATTACCTTTATAATCGTGGTTTCCCAATACAACATACCAATCTCTTTGTAATGCAGGTGCTGTATAAACATCTTCAAAAGAGGTTTTCCATTGTTTATCAGTAACACTCTGTACACCACTTTCATAAAAATTGTCACCCAGAATCATATAAAATTTAGTATCGGTTTGTTCACCTGTAATACCCATTTGATTTGCAACTTCCACTTGGTGGTTAGTTCCTTGTCTTCCCCAGTCACCCATTGCAATAAAGTTAAAAGCGGTTTTATCTACGGTCAGATTTAATTTGTTTTTAATGCTATCGCTTTGCCCAAAAAGGTTTATACAAATAAATAAGCATAGAATGGCTAACACATAATTATTTTTCATATCTAGTTTAAGTTTGGCTTCAAAATTATTTACATTGAATAATTTTATTGCATTAACAAATTATTAATTCCAAAATAATACTACCCAAAATTGAAATCAAAGAATAGTTTCGCCTTTCATTATATCTCTACATGAAAGTACACTTCATATTACTAGCTATTATATTTTCAATAACTACATCCTATGGGCAATATAGTGTTTTAAAAGGTACTATTTACAACGCTACTTTAAAACAAAAACTATCTGGAGCTTCGGTTTATATTTCTGATACTGCTCTTAAATCTGTAGTTGTATCCGATAATAATGGTTTTTACATCATAAAAAATATTAAGCCCGGTAACTACACTTTAAAAGTTAAATACCTTGGATTTCTTACTGTTTCCAAAAACATTAATTTAAAAGATGGTACTGAGGAAACAGTTGATTTTTATTTAAAAGAAAATTATGCTAAATTAAATGATGTTGTAATATTTAGTAAACTTAATGAAGAGGAAGAATCTTCATCCCGTATATCCGAGAAGAAAGCTAATAATATTCAAAATATAGTTTCAGCAAAAGTTATAGAACGTTCCCCTGATATTAGTACAGCCAATGTTTTACAGAGAATGAGTGGGGTTACTATTGATAAAAACAGTGGAGGTGATGAAGCCTATGCAATTGTTCGTGGATTAGAACCAAGGTATAATAATACCTTAATAAATGGAGTAAAAGTAGCTAGTACCGACCCAGCCGGAAGATATGTAACACTGGATATCATACCATCGGAAGTATTACAGAAAATAGAAGTAAGTAAATCTTTATTACCCGAAATGGAAGGTGATGCAATAGGGGGGTCCGTAAATTTAGTAATGAAGGATGCGCCTGATTCTGAAGAATTAAAAGCAAATGTTTCTTTGGGATATAATTCCATTTTCTTTGATAGAAAGTTTCTTACTTTTTCAAAAAAAGATATACAGTCAAAAAGTGTGTATGACCGTTACGGTGCAGGTTATGTAGCACAACCAGGAGATTTCAGCAGATCGAATCTGGACTTTAAAGAAGTAAATGGCCCACCTTGCGAAACCTTTGGTATTACTTATGGAAATAGATTTTTACATAAGAAACTGGGTTTGATGATTGGGGAAAGTTTTCAGAATGAATTCTATGGGGTAAATTCAAGTGATCAACAGGTAGTAGCCTATTTAGGTAATTATAATGTTTCGGATGCTTATGTGCTCAAATATTCTAACCAGCAATTGAATAACAGTTTTACTACTCATTTAGATTATTCTTTTAATGATCATAATAAAATTACCTTATCCAATTTATTTTTATATAGTTATTTGGCTCAAGCTACTATCAATATAGATACTGCTATTACCGGAGGAAACGGAGGTAGAACGGTTCCAGGAACTGGTCCTATAAATACGGATTATACTTCGTCAACTAATCAACAATTTGTAGATAATTTAAAACTAGAGGGTAAACATATATTATCGAAACACTTTTTGATCGACTGGGCTGGCGTATATTCAGTAGCGTATAAAATAACACCCGATCAGGCCGATTTAAGTTTAAATAAAAAGATTGATACGGTTAATAATCCTAATGGGGGATATACTTTTTTTTCTACTCCCAATTATTATGATGGAATCACCCGAATTTGGCAACATAATAATGATCAGGATTTTAATATAATAGGAAACCTTACCTATAAATTACCGCTGAATAAAGTATTTATAGAGTTGAAGACTGGTGGATTATACAGAAGTAAAACAAAGTATAACCGACAAAACCAATACGATTTACAACCAGTAGTAACCAATACTAAACCACCTTTTTACGATATTTATTCTACACAATGGACTGTGTATGATCCAAAAGGAACCGCTGCTTATGATATTCATAATTACAATGCGTATGAGTATGTTTCTGCATTTTATGTTCAGGCAAAATTTTCTTTCAAACTGTTGGATGTATTTGGTGGAGTAAGAAGTGAAACGACCGATCAGGGATTTAATGTAAACAGAATCTATCCGGGAGCTATTAATGCAATCAAAAAGAATTATGTAGATCTGCTTCCGAGCCTTATGTTCAAGTATAAATTGAACAATCTTACTAATATCAGACTTTCTTATTTTAAAGGGATTTCCCGTCCTCAGTTTAATGAATTAGTACCTACCTCATATACTACTATTGGTTCACCTATTGTAGAAGTTGGTAACCCATATTTACGTCATACGGTGTCTGATAACTTCGATTTTAGATATGAATTATATCCTAAAGATGAAGAACAATTATTTGTTGGATTCTTTTATAAAAAACTGGTTGACCCTATAGAATGGGCATTTAATGATATATTTAGTTATACACCAAGTAATCTTGGAGTTGCTAATATTTATGGACCTGAATTGGTTTATTTAAAATACTTTGGCAGAATAGGTATTTCGGGTAATTATTCTTATTCTTTTTCTAGTGTAAATTCTCCCAAAACCTATACTGATACTGCAACACGTACAACTATAATAAAGAATTCAACCCGCCCGTTGCAAGGTCAGACAGATCATGTGCTAAATCTTTCTCTATTATACAGAAATAAAAAGAAAGATTTTTTTATACAACTGGCTTATCAGTATTTAGGTAAAACACTTACACAGGTTTCTCCATTATATAATACCGACTTTTTTTCTATACCACAACATTTTCTGGATATTTCTGCTGAAAAACAAATTGATAGTCACTTTATTGTTTTTTGTAAATTAAACAACCTATTGAATACTACTATCAGAAGTGGAACAGGAAATCTTGTGACTATAAACGATAAACATAATTCTATTTATAGTATTGGGATAAGGTTTTCTAAAAATAAAATAAGCGATTAATAATTAATAATAAATCAAAAACAAAAAAATGAAAACAGTTAAAATGCTACTTGTTGTGAGCTTCGCAACAATTTTATTCTCCTGTTCTAAAAAGGACAGTACAACGGTAATTCAACCTACTGTACCTGCTTCTTCTCCTATTCAACCAGGACATATCCATGGTTATGTGAGAGGAACTTTCACTACCGGTAACACCTATATTATTGATAGTGATATTATTGTAAAACCGGGCGATACACTTTCTTCTCAACAAGGTGTGAATGTAGTTGTAAACAACAATTCTCAAATTGTAGTGAATGGAGTACTAGTATTAATTGGTACGCAAAGTCAACCCATTACTATGAACTCCAGTAGCAATACTCCTGGTTCATGGGGTGGTATAAATGGAGACAGTGCACAAGCTGTAACTATTAAATGGACAAATCTTCAAAACACAGGTGGCCCCGATGGAACTGGTAGTCCAAGATCATCTATTGAAGTTACCTCTCCAATTCCAGTATCAATAGAAGATTGCTGGATTTCTGCTGGACAGGATAATGGAATTTTATTAGAAAATGGGGCTACTGCTAACATCGTTAGAAATACCATTATCTCAAGTGGTAGTACTGATGGAGAAGCAATAAATATTAAAACTGGAGTTAAAGGTAATTTTGCTTATAATGTTATTTATAATCAGGCAGGTACTGCAATTAAAATAGAAACAGACGATGTAGTTCCATTCCCTCAAACTATTGTAAATGTTTATAACAATACAATAGTTGCAAATGGTTGGAGAAGAGGTGCAGCAGAGCCAGGAAGAGCAGTTTCAGTTGGTTTAAACGCAGTAGCAAGAATTTATAACAACCTATTTGTAAACAACTATCAGGACTTAGAAATATTTAAAGATGCTGATACCGTAAATACTAAATATGGAAACAACTTATTCTATGCTTCTGTAAAACAATATATAGATAGTACAGTAACACCCAATATTGCTATTACTTTAAGAAGTAATTTTTATCCTGGAGATGGTGTTGGTAAACCACAAAGTTCAGACTTAATATCTCCAATTGTATCTGATAGTGCAGGTATTAAAAGTTATAATCCATTATTTACAAAATTTGATGGAACTGTTTCAGCTCCAAATGCTGCTGTAAACAATAATATTTTTACATTACAATCTAACTCTCCAGCAATTGGGGTAGGAAATACTTCCTTTAGTGTGTTTGGTGGTGTAAATTATAGTTCGAATGCTATGCCTAATAAAGATTTAGGTGCATACCCTACCGATGGCACTGGTAACAAACATTAATATCTAATTAAATTACGAATAGCCGGAAGTTTAATAAAATCCTTCCGGCTATTTTAGCTTCTTAGATTATTCATTCATAACAAAAACTAGCTAAATGAAGACTAAAATTGCCTTTGTATTATTCGTATTCTCTTTTTTAATTTTTAAGCACAATTTATCTGCACAAGAACTATATACTGCCGACAAAACAATCGAACTTCCTGGAACAGGTAGTTACGATTATCTTTTTATTGATAAACAAAACAATAAATTGTATGTATCACATGCAAGTGCTGTGAATGTGATAGACCTTGGTACCGAAAAGGCTGTAGGCAGTATTGATAATTTAAAAAAGTGTCATGGTATTGCAATTGTAAATAAACTGAACAGAGGATTTATAAGTGATGGTAATGCCAATACAGTGGTGGTATTTGATATTAATACCCTAAAAATAATTCAGACTATTGCACTATCTGGAAAAAAACCTGATGCTATTATCTATGATAGCTATTCCAATAAAGTTTTTGCTTTTAATGGAGGCAGTAATAATGTATCTGTAATTGATGTTGAAACTATGAAGGAAACTACTACTATTGATTTAGGTGGTGGTCCAGAATTCGCTGTAACTAATGGTGCTGGAAAAATATATAATAATATTGAAGACCTTAGTAGCTTGAAAGTAATAGACAGCAAAACATTAACTGTTACCAACACCTATCCATTAGCACCATGTGGTGGCCCTACAGGAATTACTTTAGATTCAGCAAATAATAGGTTATTTACGGTTTGCAGAGAGAATAAAGGAATGAGTGTAGTTGATGCTACAAATGGTAAAGTAATTACCACAGTTCCTATAGGTACAGGGGTAGATGCGGTAGCTTTCGATCCTATCACTAAATTGGTTTTCTGCTCCAATGGCGATGGTACTACTACTATTATTAAACAAGAAACTGCTGATAAATATACTGTTGTACAAACTTTAAAAACCGTTGCGAGAGCTAAAACTCTTGCTTTAGATACCGTTACCCATAAAATATATTTAAGTGTAAACGACCCTGCTACTAACAGTTTTAAAGTATTGGTATATAAGCTTGCTAATAAGTAGTTTAATAGGTCCTTTCTTTGGGTATTAGAGCCTGTTTAAATTTTGTTTATTAGAATTGCTACAGCTTATTTTTGAGCGAAAAAATTAACGAAGTTGTAGCCAAAAAGAAGCATAGCAAGCTTTTTTAAATAAATTTTAAACAGGCTCTAAGTCTTTAGGGTTTAGTTTTTTGGTTTGATAAAGTTGGTGTAGAAAACTTTGTGTACAAAGGTCTGAAGGGTATTAGAAAATGACCCTTAATTTAATAACAAAATACAAATGGGAAGCACATAATTCCTTTATAAATTTATTTTTATTGACCCATAGATTTTTAATACTGCTACTTTGTATTAGTTGCTGTTCCTGTTCAAATTTTAAAATAAATAGCAGGGTTAAAATCATGATAACTACAAACCCTGATTCTTGTTTAATAAAATTAGACAACGATTCTATTGTTAGGTCGCCTGTTGTACTAAATGTTCCAAGAAGTAATAAAGATTTTAATATCATTGTTAAAAATGATACTACCGAAAATAAGGTTAGAATTAGAAGTCTACTATCACCAGAAATATTACCTTTTGATTTATTGTATAAAATATCAAGTAGTTTTAAAGGATCTATTGTAAAGAATTCTATACTCAGAAAAATGTATGTTTATAATGACTTGTCAATTGATGTAATAAATAAATTACAGAATGATTATTATCAAATAGCACCCAGAAAAGGTCACTTTTACATAAGAGGTTCTATCCCGTTTCTAGATAAGTTACATTTTAATAACCATGGAGAAAGTATTGATCACCTAGACTATCTAGGATTAACAGGCGGTATAGATTATTACTGGAAAAAACATACTTTTCTATCGCTGAATGGGGGATTAACTGGAAAGTCTGATGGGTTTCCTACTATGGACAAGAGTATTGACATTGGTAAATATGAAACAGAAAGGTCATACAGTGTTAGACTAACCAACAATCATGATTTTAGTTTTTGGTTTTTAGACGATGTTGATTTGTCGGTAGGATATGGATTAAGTGTTACAAACTTCAAGTATGAACAAATGTTTAATGATACTATAAATCACAATAGTGTTGCACTGAATAAAAGTTCCATTACCACGGCAGGATTTACTTTTAATACTTATATGACTTTTTTAAATTGCTTATTTGCAGGACTAAATTATTCTCCTTCCTTTTATACAACTAATAACAAGTCATTCGAATATTCAAATCTAATATACCTCGATTTCGGAATTCGCATGGCTCTTGGAAATTACAATAAAGCAAAAAAAACGATGTATAAGGCATATAAAAGATATAAAGTAAGGGCAATAAAGTATGACCCTTTTTTGTTTTAATACTTCTTATACCATTAAAAAAAGTCTTAATACATCTAATGTATTTTGGTATTACAGTAACACTATTGTAGCAAAGCAATCTTAGTACGGCAATTAGTAGCCCATATTTAGTGGTTAAAAAATTGCCTACAACGAACAAGTGTTTGGTAAGGTGCTTGACAAGAATCCTCGTCTGCCGATGGCAACGCTTAATTCTTGTTCCACGCTCAATTCTTGTTCTACTTTCCCATAGTGTTAGGTCTGCCGAAACTACTGCTAAAAGAAAGCAGAATTGCTGAATTACTTCCGTCTGCAAGCACTTTCCTAAACACTTTTGTTGGTAGAACTGCAGTATTAAAGTGTTTCTATTTCTTCTTTTGTTAAGCCAGTACTACTAATAATCACGTCAACCGATACCCCATTATCCTTCAAGTTTTTTGCTACCTTATTGAGTGTTTTTTCTTCTGCTTTCCTTTCCGCAAACTCAATCCTGCCTATTTCGTCACGTTCCTTTATTGATGCCCTTTCATAGTCTTCCAATTCTTGCTTTGTCCAATTTCGCCTGTCTGCTTCCGTATAGGCTTCTTTTAATCCTTCGTCTTTTACACTTTCAGGTATCAAACTCAAGTTTTCTGCGTTCTTAATAAAATAAGTCCATTGGTCTATGCTACTTCCCAATTGGTCAATTGTCTTGTTAAACTTCGGCAACTCAATAAAGTTGAATTCAACATCCTGTATTACCTGTTCTTTGGTTTCAATATCCAATACCTTATGTCTGCTGAAATAGTTTGAGTTCTGTCCGATTTCAAACTCAAGGATTCCAATGAAATATACTGGTTTCAACTTGTGGTATTCAACTCCTTTGTCAATTTGTGAAACATAGCTTTGTGAAGTGTAATAAAGTATCCTTTTATGAAAAAAATCGAATTCAGCAATTTGCATTTCCACAATGAAAACATTCCCATTTTTGTCTTTTGCTTTCACATCAACAATTGTGGATTTTCCACCACTAAGTTTGCCCAATTGATAAGGGTTAGTTATTTCAACTTCAACGACTTGCTCATTCTTGGGAAAGTCAATAACAGCATTTAGGAAGGAAATAAGAGACTTTTTCTTGCTTTCATTCCCAAATATTTTTCTGAATGCTATGTCATTAGTTATATCTACAAATTTCATAGAACAAATTTAATAGGAATTATCGAAGTTTGAGTTTTGAGAGGTGATGTTTTGCATTTCTGCCAACGTACAAGTATCGCGATGGCAGGGCAAGAATCCTCGTCCGCAGATAACCAAAGCTTAATACTATTCCAAAAGCCAAATATAAGAACTGATGTTCAAAAGTGTTCGGTCAGCCCCAAACAGAAGCCAATAGAAAGAACTGAAGTTGATGTTTATTCGTCGCCCCTGCTATTGTCAAATACACCTGTTGTGTGATGCCAAATAATAGAGTCTTTCCAAAGAATGAATTGCTGCACAGGTGTACCGAATGAGTATTTGGGAGGGATCTTAATAAAAATGTTTCGCCTGCCTATGACAATAGCTTAATTCTTTTGTATTGTTTGATAGTGATAGGTCTGCCGAAACTACTGCTAAAAGAAATCAGAATTGCCGAATTTCTTCCGTCTGCAAGTACTTTACTATACACTTTTGTTAGCTGTCGTGCTATTGTGGTTGCATTTCTTTCACTTTCTTAGTGTTAGTCGTTCTTCTGCCCTTTGCTTTCCGTGATTTAAGGAATTCACTAAATTCTTTTTCCTCCTTTGCACTCAATGGTTTATTTACAAAGACAAAGTCTTTCTCATCCATTTTTTTGAAATTTATCATAGCTTAAAATCTTTAAAATACTTAGTTGTCAAAATTAATGATTCTTTTGTGTCAATGAACATTCGATTGCCTCCAAAAAGTTTTGCTCCTAATGTTTGTTCGTAATGTTCAATAAGTTGCGTTTTTGCTATAAATGACACTACGCCATCATACTTTTTCTCAAATGCCATTTTACACCCAAAAGCAACAAGGTTACCCGCTACCCCTCTGTAAAGCTTATTCTTGCCTTTATTGAATTTAGCACTTTCAATTAAATCCATATAGATATGGTCTCCTTTGTCTGTCAAGCTAATGAGTCCATGAATAATATTGGGATTACTTACTGTTGTTAATTTATAAACTTGCTTTGTATTGTCTTTTAGTTCATTATGCCAATTGAAAGTCCAATCAACTTTCTTAATGATTTTTGAATCTACTGTATTTAGTTTTGTAATTAAAGTGTCAAATACTTCGCCTGAAATTGCATTCTCAATAGAGTTTGTAAGTTTATCAACTTCAAAGTCCAAATATATTTTTTCTTCATTTATCACAAAGCGAATTTATAGGAAATAGAAAGGATTGTCAAATGTATCTTTAAAATAAAAGCTGTTTCAGCGCATGACAGCCAACGGACAGGTATCGCGATGGCAGGGCAAGAATCCTCGTCCGCTGACAACCAAAGCTCAATACTGTTCCAAAAGCCAAATATAAGAACTGATGTTCAAAGATGTCACGTCATCCCGAAACAGAAGCCAAAAGAAAGAACTGAAGTTGGGTTACTTCTCGTCGCCCCTGCTATTGTCAAATACTCCTGTTGTGTGCCGTACTTTTATTTTCTATAAAACTTGAGTGTCGATGTTAAAAATGGAAGTCCTGTTGAGGTAACTTCTGTACTAAGAAATTTAAAGCCTTTTATGTCATAAGTTGGATAACCTAAACTTGACAAATATTTATTAGTGATTAAAAATACTTGCTTTTCATTCTGATTGATTGGGATAAGAAAGTTTTTGGAAGTGTCTGCAATCATAAATTGCAACTTGGGTTTACCACTAACACTGTCAGTTCCTAAAAAATATTTTAATGGTAGCAACGAATCACAACTATACCAAACAATATTCTCTTTAATTTTTTTCTCTGAATTCTTTATATGTGTCAAATCAATACTGTCCTAAATATTTAATTCAACAAAAAAGAACCTTAGCAATATTGAGCTACAGAGCGATATTGTTCATTTTTTAGAATAGAACCCCTTGTATTACTATTTCATCTGGTTCTTTATGTTCC
>Ga0208259_1000515_pt1 | contig 10801 bp, 13 predicted proteins | sample CryBogCBH22May08_FD_184618 | JGI IMG/M metagenome (GOLD analysis project Ga0208259, IMG submission 184618) | Freshwater microbial communities from Crystal Bog, Wisconsin, USA - CBH22May08 (SPAdes) | ecosystem: Environmental > Aquatic > Freshwater > Lake | place: Crystal Bog, Wisconsin, USA... | reverse complement strand
CGCCAATTGATGGCGGCCTAGGCCTAAATCCGTCTACCCTGTCTCCGAACACGGTAGACGTTGAATAAATCGGGTAAAGTTGGTCTATTTACCTAGCCGATAAGAAGCGTTTTTTAAAAATACTACGCCTTAGTAGATGGGATGAATGAAATTGCAATTTAATCAGCGCTTCCCTAGCATTGTTGACACTGCGGGACAATGAACCGGGTGCCGATCAAGTGACTGAAATCCTTTATCAGCCACAACAGGGCAAAGCGCAGTGCTTTGGCTGTTTTATCTCTTCGAGAGAGCCAGTATTTTTGTTGTCAACAATCAGGCACTTTGTAATCTGGTCCGGTCTATGACAACTAAATCCCTGTTAAGGCAAAATAAAATAGGACATTGGCGGGTATTTTTTAGCGCAATTGGAAGCCATCTTGGTCAAGATGCTGAAAATCATCTTATAGCTTTGGTTATAATGGTTAACCCTCGCATTAACTGCCATCAAAATGCTTAAATATCTAATCCCACTACTACTATTCATTATTATGGCAATTTTCCTTGCCATTGGTTTAAGCCTTAAGCCTAACGAAATCCCCTCGCCATTGCTTAACAAACCTGCGCCCGCGTTCACCGCCCCTAAATTGCAAGCCCCTGGACAAAAACTGGCCAATGCCGATTTATTAGGCAAAGTCTGGTTACTTAATGTCTGGGCTTCTTGGTGTGTGTCGTGCCGAGCCGAGCATCCGGTACTTAACCAGCTGGCCGAACAAAATGCGGCGCTGATGATCGGGTTGAATTATAAAGACGACCCCGCCAATGCCCAGCACTGGCTAGAGTCTTTGGGTAATCCCTATTCGGTCAGCATCATGGATCAAGATGGGCGTATCGGTTTGGATTGGGGGGTTTACGGAGTGCCGGAAACCTTTGTGATGGACAAAAAAGGGCTTGTCCGCTATAAGCACACTGGGCCGGTGACCGCCAATGATGTGCAGGCTAAGTTCCTGCCCTTGCTTGCCCAACTACAAGCGGAAGCCCCATGAAAGCGTACATTTTAATACTGCTACTGTGTTTATCACAGCTGGCTGCTGCGATTGATTCGCGCCAGTTTGCCAACCCTGAGCAACAAAAAGCTTATGAGGAATTAACATCAGAATTGCGTTGTTTGGTCTGCCAAAACCAAACCATTGCCGATTCCAACGCCGAATTGGCGGCCGATTTGCGGCGGCAGGTGCAAGAAATGCTTGAACAAGGCAAATCGCGGGATGACATTGTCAAGTTTATGACCGACCGCTATGGCGATTTTGTGTTGTACAAACCACCCTTTAAATTGAAAACTGGCTTACTATGGGTCGGCCCGGCGGCCTTTTTGCTGCTCGGATTATTGGCGATAGCCTTGGTTATCCGCCATAAAAAACCCGCCGTTACCGATACCACCGGCACAACACCCGAAAAATTGGCGAAAATCCGCAGTTTGCTTGATGAAGGGGAACATTCTTGACTTGGTTATTTTGGCTATCCATTAGCCTACTGATTTTACTGGCACTGGCTATTATCTTGCCGCCATTATGGCGAGTTCACCGCGTAGCCGACGCCGATATGGATGCACGTAATATTGCCATTGCCAAAACACGGCTGGCAGAACTGAAGGAACAATTAAGCGGCGGTATGCTGACCCCCGCACAATACCAGGCACAGCGCACTGAACTGGAATTGGCATTAAGTGATGATTTGGAGATTGCCCAAACAACCAATGCCACCTCATCGCAAGGCCGCTGGCTGGCCTATCTGCTGATGGTAGTTGTGCCGCTAGGGGCTTTAGCCTTGTACGCAGGGCTAGGCAACTATCAGGCCATCACCCCTACGCCTGAAATGTTAGGCCGCACACAAACCGCTGCCCCCAATCTTGATGAAATCAATAGGATGGTGGACAAGCTAGCCAAACGCATGGAAAGCCATCCCAATGATGCCGAAGGTTGGACAATGCTGGGCAAGTCTTACAAATATTTGCAGCAATATCCCAAAGCAGCCGAAGCTTTTGGCAAAGCTTATGCCCTGTTAGGCGAACAACCGGAAATTATGCTGTCCTATGCCGACGCGCTGGCTTTTGCCAATGGCGAACAAATGGCGGGCAAACCAGCCCAACTGGTGTTTAAGGTGTTGGCGCAAGAACCGGATAACATCAATGCCTTGTGGTACGGCGGCATGGCAAAAGCCCAAGCCGGTGAAGCGGCAGAAGGGGTTAAATTATGGCGCAAGCTAATGGCTTTGTTGCCGCCCAATTCGCAAGCCCAACAGGAAGTACAAGAATTGCTGGGCAAACTGGAAGCAACCCTGCCTAATGGTCAGAATGGCCAGACGCTTGCGCCAGCCACTTCGGCAGCACAGCCCGCTGCTGTGGTTGCCTTGACCGTACAAGCCAGCCTAGCCCCAGAATTGCAGGCGGCGGTTGCCCCTAGCGACACGCTGTTTATTTACGCCCAAGCCATTACCGGCGGGCGAATGCCGTTGGCGATTGTCCGTAAATCAGCCGCCGATCTGCCACTGACCGTTACCTTAACGGATGAGCAAGCCATGATGCCTAATATGAAATTATCTAATTTTAGCGAAGTGAAGCTGCTGGCAAGGCTATCCAAGTCAGGCAATGCGATGGCGCAACCGGGCGATTTGCTTGGTACGATTGAATCGGTAAGCACCGCCGACAAAACACCACACACCTTAGTCATTAATGGTTCAGTAAAATGATGGATCAAACTTTAACATTCGATACCGCACTGATTAACCGTTACGACAAAGCCGGGCCGCGTTACACTTCCTACCCAACCGCACTGGAATTGCACGAAGGCTTCACTGACCTAGATTACCGCCGCCACATCCAGCAATCCAACTCGGCGGGCGGACCGTTGTCTTTATACGTCCACATCCCTTTTTGCGACACCGTGTGCTTTTATTGCGCCTGCAATAAAATCGTCACCAAAAACCGCAACCATGCCGTGCCTTATCTGGACAACTTGTGCCAAGAAATTGCCCTGCAAGGGGATTTGTTCGATAGCAGCCGTGTGGTCAACCAATTGCACTGGGGTGGCGGCACACCGACATTTTTAAGCCACCCGCAAATGCAACGGCTGATGGCAGTGACAAGGGCGCATTTCAAGTTAAGAAATAATGATAATGGCGAATATTCTATTGAAATTGACCCCCGCGAAACCAACACAGACACCATAAAACAGTTGCGTGATCTAGGCTTTAACCGCATCAGCCTAGGTGTGCAAGATTTTGATCCGGCGGTGCAACAGGCGGTCAACCGCATCCAGAGCGAACAACAAACGTTTGCTGTATTGGATGCCGCCCGCCGCGAAGGTTTCCGTTCCACCAATATAGACCTGATCTATGGCCTGCCGCTGCAAACGGTGGACAGTTTTGCCGACACTTTGGACAAGCTGATCGCCGCCGCGCCTGACCGTTTCTCCGTGTTCAACTATGCACACATGCCCAACCGCTTTAAAGTGCAACGGCAGATCAATGAAGCGGACATGCCCAGCCCCGAAGTTAAATTGGCCATTCTGCAAAAAGTGGGCGCGCAACTTACCGCTGCGGGTTATGTATATATCGGCATGGACCATTTTGCCAAACCCGATGATGAATTGGCGATTGCCCAACGCGAGGGCAAGCTGTACCGTAATTTTCAGGGCTATTCCACCCATTCCGACTGTGATCTGGTCGGCTTGGGCATCACCGCCATTGGGCGGGTCGGCGATGCCTATTGCCAAAATGTCAAGGAACTGGAAGCCTACGACGAGCTGATTAAACAAGGTAAATTACCAGTTTTTAAAGGTTTTGACCTTGATGGCGACGACAAGCTGCGCCGCGAAGTGATCACCCAACTGATCTGCCACTTTGCCTTGGATTTTGCCGGTATTGAAAGGCAGTTTGCCATTAATTTTAGCGGTTACTTTGCCAAGGAGCTGGCGGCGTTGGCGGCAATGGGCGATGATGGGTTATTACAACTATCAAGCCAAGCCATTCAAGTGACACCCGCCGGACGTTTGCTAATCCGCAATATTTGCATGGTGTTCGACAAATATCTGGCGCAAAAACAGCAACAACAGTTTTCTAAGGTGATTTAATTGCTATTGCCCGGCCCGCTGGCTAAGCAAAAAAAAGGGCGGTCATGATGACCGACTGACCTTCAATAAATAGAAAATATGGCGAATCTGATTGAAGGCAACGCAACTTAGCCAGCTAGCCGCTTTTGCCAAAACAACGCCTTACCCATTTTTGGGGAAAGCTCGTAACCCTCAAAGCCACTGGCCCGATAAGCGGCCTGCGCAACCTTGTTTCCTTCCAGAACCTCAAGCGTCAGCTTACAGCAACCAAGCTTTAGGGCAATTTCCTCTGCTTTGCTTAAAAGTTGTTTAGAAATACCCTTACCACGGTATTCACTGGATACCACCAAATCGTGGATGTTCAATAATGGCATACACGCGAAAGTGGAAAAGCCTTCCATCAAAATCGTAAGTCCTACTGGGTTTTTTTCATCAAAGGCCAGTATCACATGTATGGTCTTGCGGTCTTGAAGCGCTTTGACCAAGTTGTCCTTTACAAATTGAGGAAGCTCTTGCCCACCCCCCATTGCATCCTTTGAATAATGATTCAATAGGCTTATAGTCGCTTCGGCATGAACAGGGTTTGATAAATCGGCTTCAAAGATGCTAATCATAGGTTTCAGTAGTTGACTCATGCAACTGATGTTACGCAAAATCGAGATGCCAGACTGATAAAAATGTCTAATCTGACAACATCATCCAGCACTAGTGCCAACCCTGCAACCATTGCGCCGAATCTTTCAGCGTCCGCCAATCCAGCAGATAGGCGTTCTTGCTCAACACCGCTTCAAGCAGGCAGCCGACCACTTGCCCGGCCTCATCCCTAAGCAGTTGCGTGACCAAAAAATGCTTTTCCTTATGCCGCGGTGCAACCGCCGTCCATTTGCTGAGCAGCAGTTTTTCAGCGTTCAAGATGCGCTTGGCAGGAGCTTGGTGCACGGCTTTTAATGCTTCGCCAAACAAACCGCCAGTGCTTCCTGCAAGCTTGGGTAAATAAAGCCAAAGCCGTTGGCTTGCCAGCGTTCCGGCAACACCCGTTGGCTACCTAACACCAGCAGAGACATTTCACCCAACATCTTTTCCAACAACCACGCCGAAACCGGCAACAATGCCGGACGGTTCAAGCTGCTGGCCAAACTGTGGGAAAACTCGCTGTTGGTGACAGGATAGGGTGCAGTGGCGTTGTAGGCACCCCTCAGTGTGTGGTCGGTCAGCATACGCTCCACCATAGTAAGCCAGTCATCACGGTGTATCCACGACATCCACTGTTCCCCGTTGCCAAGGCGACCACCTAAGCCCAGCCGAAACGCGGGCAGCATCCGTTGCAACAAGCCCCCATCCGACGCCAACACCAGCCCGGTACGCACAAGGCACACCCGCACCGCCAAGTTTTCAGCGGTCATGGCGGCCGCTTCCCAATCGGCGCACAACTGCTGGGAAAAATCGCCTTGGCGGCAAGCTGATTGCTCCGTTAGCAACGTATCGCCACCATTGCCATAGACACCAATAGCGGAGCCGCTTAGCAATACCTCTGGTTTTACCGTCATACGTTCGATCGCGCTGACCAGTTGCCGGGTCAAGCCGATGCGGCTATCGCGCAGCAGTTGCTTGCGGGCCGGTGTCCAACGCGAGGCAAAAATGGCCTCCCCCGCCAAATTAATGACGGCATCAAAGCAGTCTGACGGGGTGATTTGCGCCAAACTGTCCAGCGTAGTTATTGACGGCCCTAATTTTGCTTGTGTGCTTGCCCCATTACGGGTTAAAACGGTTAGATTGTGTCCTTGCGCTATAAGGCGTTTGCCCAGTGCCAGCCCCAAAAAGCCGCTGCCGCCAGTAATCAGTATGTTCATAACAATCTGCCCAACAAAATTATCCGCTAAATTAGCCTATACCGACCACTATAACAATAATCTGTCAGTAATCAATGGTGCGGGGCCAACCGACCACCAGTCACCGGCAATTATGGCGTAGTAGGCGCACTGTACAAGCTTTGTTCAGCTATGTGTTGACAATGCCCTATTCGGCGGGTAAGTTCATTTTAACCAGATTGATTAATTCTTTTTCAAATGGTTTCAGACCTCATCATACTTTGTGGAAGTGTCTTGGCTATACGGATGTGCCAAGAAATACAGTCCTCCTCTATAGATCCCTCTCGCGCTTTACTAGGAGGGATTTTTTTTATTTTTGGACAGATACTTTAAAAATGAAAAACGCTGCCTTAAAAATTATGCCCGGTGTCACATACATCATCGTGGCAAACTTTTATATTGCCGTCATTGTGCTGATAGGCGGTTGTTTGTTGTCTGTCACCGGTGCTTCTATTTTTGAATTTAACCAAGAACTATATGGTGCGCTCGACAATAACCTACAGATGATGATGATTTATTTGGCAATGACAGAAGCCGTGGTGGTCGGCTACAGCCTGTCTACCAAAAACCACCAGCTGATGGTGGCGGTTGGTTTTTTCCTGATCCTAATAGTCGGTTCATTGGAGTTTTATGGCGAAGTCAACAGCATTGCCATTGACACCCAGCTATACCCGTTTTTTCTTTATACCGGCCTATCGCATAGCATGTTTGGCTTTTTTGTGCCTGCCAAGCCATTGCAATCGGTCAAAACGCCTTCTGGCAATGCACACACTTAAGCGACGCGAAAGATTGTGAATTTTGGCAAAAATTATAAACTGATAGCCACTTGGCTAAGCATCGGCGCACTATTAACCGCTTGTGCCTATAAAGCACCGGAAGGGGTGAATGTGGTGGATGGTTTTGATGCCAAGCGTTATGCTGGCACTTGGTATGAAATAGCCCGCTTGGACAACCGCTTTGAGCAAGGGCTGGAGAAAGTTTCCGCAACTTACACCTTAAACAAGGATGGTGGCCTTGATGTGCTTAATCAAGGCTGGTCGCCTGCTTCCGACGAATGGGAAAAAGCGGAAGGCCATGCCCTTTTTGTTAGTACACCGGACAAGGGCAGTTTAAAAGTGTCATTTTTTGGGCCTTTTTATGGCGGATACCATATCATAGCCTTAGACAAGCAAAATTACCGTTACGCCATGCTGACAGGCTCTGACAAAAGCTATTTCTGGATACTTTCGCGCAGCAAAACCTTGCCCAAAGATATTTTGGATAGCTTGCTGGCGCAAGCCCAACAGCAAGGTTTCGCTACTGATAAACTGATATTTGTCAAGCAATATTAGCAGCTTAATCTTTTGGCGGCACGTAACCTTCAGGCATCACATCATTGCCTTCAAACAAAAACTTATGCCTCTCTTCCGCTAAAAATGCCCGTGCCTTTGCGTCAAAGCTGGCTAACTTATACTCATTAATCAACATCGTTTGCCTACCTAACCAGTTTTGCCAAGCCTGTTTGGAGACGTTTTCAAAGATTTTCACGCCTTTCTCGCCAGGAAACGGCGGCTCTTCCAAGCCTTCCGCAACTATCCCCAGTTTTACACAATTCACTTGCCTAGTCATGGTCATCCTCGTCATTAATTTGTTGTAACAGTTGTGTAATGGGTGCCGCCAAAGCCAGCCCTTCACCTAGCCCGATGTTATACCAGAGCATTTGCTGTGCATCCATCACATTATCTGTAAGGTTTTGCGCATCCACCAATAATGTATTGTAGTCCAAATGGAAATGCGAAAAGGTATGGCGCTTGCTAGGCAACAATCGCTGCTTGCCAACCATAATGCGCTGGCCCACGCACCACGCCATAGCCGCTTCGGTATCGGCAAATTCCGGCAAACTCCATAAGCCGCCCCAAATACCCACCGGCGGTCTTTTTTCCAAGAGCACTGCATTTAAAGAATTACGTAACATTAAAAAAGTAATCTGTCTGCTAGGAATGGCCTTGGCTGGCTTGGGTGCGGGGAAATCGTTGACCCGCCCTAACAACCACGCTTGGCAACTACCCTGCAACGGACACGCCGGACAGTTTGGCTTGCTCCGGGTGCATAGCGTAGCCCCCAAATCCATAATGGCCTGGGTGTAATCGGCGACACGCTTGGATGGGGTAAAGCAGGTGCTGACCGCCCATAATTGTTTGCTGGTTTGGCTGCTGCCAGGCCAACCGGCAATGGCCTGATGACGGCTTAGCACCCGTTTGACATTACCATCCAAAATAGGATGGCTGTTGTTGAAAGCAATGCTCAGGATAGCCCCCGCCGTTGACAAGCCAATGCCCGGCAAAGCCACTAACGCCGCCAAGGTATCAGGAAAGCCTCCTTGGGCTATCATCAGTTGCGCGGCCTTGTGCAAATTACGGGCGCGGGCGTAATAACCCAGCCCCGACCAATATTGCAGCACCTCGTCAACCGGGGCTTGCGCCAGACTAGACAAATCAGGGAAGCGTGCCACAAAGGCATTAAAATAAGGGATGACCGTCGTCACTTGGGTTTGCTGTAGCATAGTTTCCGACAGCCAGACCCGATACGGCGTGACAGGGTTTTGCCAAGGCAGGTTTTTTCTGCCATAGCGGTCAAACCAAGCCAGTAGATTATGTTGGAAATCGGTTGCATCCATAGATTTATCAGCCCAAAAACGGAGGCCAGCCAGCTGGCTCTTTTGCCAACGCCCACTGTTGTGGCAGGTGCGGACAAACAGCCCTTGTCATGAAAAATATCGCCATTATGAACAACAAATTTAAAGAACTCGAACAATTTGAAGCGGTGATGCAACTGTTTGGCAACCGCGCCCAAACCCACATTATCGACCATATCCACCACAAAGGTTGCACATTCCCCATCCATTGCCTGACACTAGGTTCGCCAGCAGCGGATGTGCCGGTGCTGGCATTTATTGGCGGCGTGCACGGGTTGGAGAAAATCGGCTCGGAAGTCATTCTCTCTTACCTGCAAACACTGGCGCACTTACTGGATTGGGACGAAGAACTGGCTGCCCGTCTAGAAAAATCCCGGCTGGTGTTCGTACCGATAATCAACCCCGTGGGTGTGTACCTGGGCACCCGCTCCAATGGCAATGGCGTTGATTTAATGCGTAACTCACCAGTGGAAGGGGAAGGCGCCACCAAGCTGTATAGCGGGCAACGCATCAGCCAGCACTTACCATGGTATCGTGGCAACCATAGCGAAATGGAAAAAGAATCGCAGGCACTATGCAGGGTGATAGAAACACAGCTGTTCCCTGCTCCCGTGTCCATTGCCCTTGACCTGCATTCCGGCTTCGGCATCCGTGACCGCCTCTGGTTCCCCTACGCCTCGCGTAAAACCCCATGCCCGTACATTGCCGAAGCGATGGCCTTAAAGCAGCGCTTCGACCGCTGTTACCGCTACCATGTTTACCGCATAGAACCCATGTGCCAAGAATACATCATTAACGGCGACCTATGGGATCATTTGCTCGATAACTTTACCGAACGCTTTGGCAACGAGAAAATATTTTTGCCCCTGACACTGGAAATGGGTTCTTGGCTATGGCTAAGGAAAAACCCCACCCATTTGTTTTCACGCTACGGGCTATTCCACCCACTATTGCCACATCGCCAACAGCGGGTATTCCGTCGGCACTTTATGCTGTTCGATTTTTTACACCGCAGCTTGTTATATCCTAAAGACTGGGCTAACTTAGACAGCCAACAAAAAGCAATGCATCAGCAGCAGGCCATGGGGTTATGGTATGGACAATAAGCAAATAGGGCAAAACTGGTTGTTGTTGCGTGGGCTGGCACGCGAACCGGCACACTGGGGCGATTTTACCAATACTTTACAGGCAGCATTTCCCGATGCAACCATCCACGCCTTGGCCTTGCCCGGCACCGGTGAACATCACCAACAAGCCAGCCCTAGCAGCATTGGTGAGCTATGCGAATTTGTCCGCCAGCAAGCCCTAGCACAAGGCGTGTTAAAACAGCCGGTGACATTTTTTGCCTTATCGCTGGGTGCCATGGTGGCCTGGGAATGGTTGCAACGCTACCCACAAGATTGCAGTGGCGCCGCCCTGATCAGCACCAGCTTTGCCGGACTCAGCCCGTTCTACCAACGCCTGCGCTGGCAAAGCTACGGGCAGCTTGCCGCCATTTTACGGGAAAGAGACATTTATCAACGGGAAAAGAAAATATTGCAATTGGTGAACAACAACCGCGAACGCGATGGCCTTATTGCCGCGCAATGGGCCGACATCCACCAGCAACGCCCCATTAGCCCACAAACTGCTTACCGGCAAATGCTGGCGGCAGCCAGTTACCGGCCTAGCAAAAACAAACCTGGCCCACCCGTATTGTTGATTAATGCCCAAGGCGACCGCTTGGTGTCACCCAAATGCTCAGTTGCCATTGCTAAAAAATGGCAGCTGCCATTAATAACCCACCCTTGGGCCGGGCATGATTTGACCGAGGATGATGGGGCTTGGGCGGTGGCGGCTTTGCGGGAGTGGGCCGGGAAGTGAAAGCGGTCGCCAGCTAAAGCGTTTGGCTGCAGAGAAGGGTTGGGAAAATCATTTAAAGCAAATGCACCTATTTGGCACAGGAGATGTTGTTAAGAATTACTAAAATGGCTTCTGGAAACCACCTGACATAAGATAGGCATTAATATGAATCTACGAATTTTTCAACCCTCTCCTTTGCTGAAACCCCCCTGCGTCAGAATAGTTGTCGCCTCAAATTTTTAAAGAAAATAAAATTTGAGATTAGAGATGAAAACGTATACAAAGTATTCTGAAGACTTTAAAGAGCAGGCACTGTGTAAAGCTTACAATCG
>Ga0208259_1000513_pt1 | contig 10861 bp, 10 predicted proteins | sample CryBogCBH22May08_FD_184618 | JGI IMG/M metagenome (GOLD analysis project Ga0208259, IMG submission 184618) | Freshwater microbial communities from Crystal Bog, Wisconsin, USA - CBH22May08 (SPAdes) | ecosystem: Environmental > Aquatic > Freshwater > Lake | place: Crystal Bog, Wisconsin, USA... | reverse complement strand
GTATTATCTAATTCAACATATTTTAATTCCATATTTTATATATTTATTTTATTTAATATATATAAATGTCAAATACTTATTTTAAAAATAAAGGATTTTCACAATCTTTTATTTATGATAGTCAAAATAAACAACATCCTACTAACTTTAATCAAGTAAAGTGGGATTCTAATTTTAATGGAGATATTGGAAATCTCTCTCTAGATATTAATAAAAATGGAAATATTCAGCATTCCAATTTAAAATTAGATAAAAATAATTTTTATAATAATCAATTTTGGGATAAAATATTAAATCCTAAAACTGATACTTTATCTATTGATAAAAGACTTCAACACGATTTTAATACACGTCCACCATTATTACCATTACCTTTATCATATATGAATAAATCTAACTATCAAACTAAAAATAAAACTAATAAAAAATATTTGACAAAATATAAATCTTACTCTAACTTAAACAATATTTCTAAATCTAAATCTAAATCTAAATCTAAATCTAAACCAAATAATATTTCTAAATCTAATTCTAAATATTTAACTATCCAATAAACTCTAAATCATTTTACAATCTTTCACATCTTTCACATTTTTTTCATTCATTTGTTGTGTACTATAATATTTTGAAGCATACACTAATATATTTTTTTCATCATCATAAATCGATTCTAAATATAATTCCTTCTTATTTTTTATTAAATTTATAAATTTAGATAAATTCATATTTGTAATATCAAAATTACACGTTATTATACAATGATTACGAATCATTTTTGATGATGAATTATATTCGTAATCTTCATAACAAGAAATACAACCATATTCATATGCTTTATTTTTTACCATTTCTTGTAAATTACATACATTACTATTCTTAAGCAAATTAAATGAAATTTCTATATTATAACCCATTATATACAATTCTTATAAGTTATTTAATACAAAAATTTAATAACTTATTTATATATGTCATTTAGACAATTCGGAGGAACGACTTTTGCTGCTAAAAATAATATTGTTAGCAATAAATATAATACATCCAATAATTTATTAGTCACTCAAAATGTAGGACAACCCAATTCTTTTATTAATTTCGAAAGTGATATTAGTGCTAATTTTTTAAGTACTCAATTTTGGAATAGTTATAATAATACTAATGACATTATTAATAATAATTCGGGTAATGTAAAAATTTTTAATAATTTAGATGTTAGTGGTAATATAGATATTAGTGGTAATATTACTTTTTATGATATAAGTAATAATAATAATTATTTTGGTTCAATTGAAGAAAATTCAACTATTATAGATGTTTCTGGATCTTATCCAGGTGGATTAATCATTAGTGATAAACATACAATTAATTTAGTTGCAACTTATGTTTTAGTTAATGGTAGTCCTATAGGAACTGGAGGAGGAGGAGGAGATGTTTATCTTTATGGTGGATTAAATGGTAGTCCTCAAACATTTTATGGATATAACGCATTTTTAAATAATATAGATATTAGTGGTAATATTGTTTTTTCTACTGGTAGTAGTGGGATTACGTTTAATGATGGTTCACAATTATTATCATCAACATATATTGTTTTTGTTAATGCATCTAATACATTTATATCATCTCAAACTTTTAGTGATACTGTAACTTTTAGTGGTAATACTGTAACTTTTAGTGGTAATACTGCTGTAACTTTTAGTGATACTGTAACTTTTAGTAATAATAATACATCGACAGATATTGTTTTTGTTAATGCTAATCAAACATTTACGAATAATAATACTTTTAATAAATCTATTATTTGTTCTACTAGTGATAGTGGGATTACGTTTAATGATAATTCAATTTTATCATCAGCAAATGATATTGCTTTTGTTAATAATGGATCAAGTAGTAGTCCTCAAATATTTACTGGATATAATGAATTTGAATATGATGTAAGTTTTAACAGTAATTTAGATGTTAATGGTAATATTTCTTTTTCGAATACTACATCTGGTGGTACTATTATTTTTTCTAGTGGTAACACTATAAATGGTGTTTATGATGAAAGTACTAAATATGGGTTGAGTATTACTAGTGGTGGCACTACTAGTGGTAATTTAAACATAGATTATTCAGGTTTGTCAATTTACCTTAACGCAACAAATATACAGTTGGAAACTAGTGTTGCTAATGGTATTTTAAATATAATTGGTAATGTAAATATTTCAAATAGTATAGATATGAGTGGTGGTATTACTTTTAATGATATAAATAGTAATCATGATTATGTTGGTTCAATTGAAGAAAATTCAGTTGCTATAGGAATATATTCAGGTGGATTAATCATTAGTGATAATCATACAATTAATTTAGTTGCAACTAATGTATTAGTTAATGGTATTCCTATTGGCGGAGGAGGCACTCAATATTGGGATAGTAATTCGAATGGTATTATTAATAATAATAGTAGTGGTAATGTAGATGTTAGTAATAATTTAACTGTTAATGGTACAATAAATAATTCATATCTATATCTAGATACTACTAATTTTAATTTGTCGATTGGATCATCCATTACTGATAGTAATAGTGGTTATAATACAGTAGTTGGTTATGAAGCATTAAATGCAACTAATACTGGTTATAATACAGCCGTTGGTTATCAAGCATTAAATATAAATACTAATACTACTAATACAGCAATTGGTTGTGGAGCAGGTAGTAATGATGTCAATGGTTCTCATAATACATATTTAGGAGGAGGGACTGATGCTAGTGGAGGACCTTATACTTATTCTACTGCAATTGGCTCAACTGCTTTAATTACTGAATCAAATCAAATTATGATGGGTACATCATCAATTAATGTTTATATTCCTGGTACAATAAATAGTTTATATCTAAATACTTATAATAGTACTAGTAATAATATAATTATTGGACCATCCGCTTATACTGGTACTGGTACTGATAATACCGTATTTGGTAATAATGGTGGTGGTGGTACTTTTAATACAGTATTTGGTAACGCTTTAAATGCTAATATTACTGGTTATGGTAATACAGCAATTGGTTATGGAGCATTAAATGTTAATACTGGTAGTGGTAGTGCTACTTATTATGCTGGTTATAATACAGTAATTGGTTATAATGCATTAACTCAGAATACTAGCGGTGGTTATAATACAGCAATTGGTTATTTAGCGGGTACTAATGATATTGACGGTAGTTGTAATACATATTTGGGAGCGGTTACAGGTGAAACTAGTAATAGTTTTAATTATTCTACTGCGATTGGTTATTCTGCTACAATTACTGCATCTAATCAAATTATGATGGGTGGATCAAATGGTTCTGTTAATCCTTATCCAACTGTTTATATTCCTGGTAATTTGACTGTTAGTACTACAATAAATAGTTTATATCTAAATTATGATACTTCTAATAATTTGACGATTATATCTCCCAATAATACTACTATTTATGGTGCAGATAATACAGCAATTGGTCATAATTCAATGCCATCGATTACAAGTGGTAATGATAATACAGCAATTGGTAGTGGGGCAATGTATTCAATTGTAGATGGTGTTTCTAATACAGCAATTGGTTATCGAGCATTATATAAGGATACTAATTCTTATAATACAGCAATTGGTTATCAAACATTATATACAAATGTGGATGGTAGTTGTAATACAGCCATTGGTGGTCAAGCATTATTTAATAATATTTCTACTAATGGTGTTGGTAGTAATACAGCAATTGGTTATAATTCTGGTTATAATGATAAATATGGTTATAATAATACATATATTGGTTATAATACAGGACCAACATCATCAACAACATATAATAATTCCACTGCGATTGGTACTAATGCTATAATTACTGCATCAGATCAAATTGTATTGGGTGGTTTGGATAGTGATAATTCTCTTTATCCAACTGTTTATATTCCTGGTAATATACAACTGAATTCAACTGATTTTATATATGGTACGGGTGGAAGTATTACTAGTACTACTAGTCAAACTATAAATTATACTTCATTAATTGGTAATACTGGTTCTTCTACTGGTAGTTTATGTATAAATTATTCAGGTAATACTGTCAGTATTAATTCATCTTATTTTAATATCTATGCTCCTTACGGTACATCAGTTTATGGTAATATGGTTGTTCAAGGTACTGTAACTGCTTCAAATTTTCCATCATCGTCAGATTATCGAATAAAAACGAATGTAATATCTTTAAGTGATTCATTTACGGTTGATAATTTAAATCCAGTAACTTATTTTAATTTAAATACAAAAAAACAAGATATAGGTTTAATAGCACACGAATTGCAAGAATGGTATCCTGTTTTGGTTAATGGAGAAAAAGATGGAGATACTATGCAAAGTGTGAATTATACAGGATTAATTCCAGTTTTAATAAAAGAAATTCAAGAATTAAAAAATGATATTAAAAAAATTAAAGAAGAATTCTCTTTTTTTAAAAATAATAAAATTGAAATTAAATCATAATAAATACATTATTATATTATTATTATGATTATGTCAAAGACAAATACACCTTCATTAAATACTGTGTTGGCGATTAGAAATTTACACGAACGTGATAACCATATTCAATTTTTTGAAAAAGAACATACATATTTAATTACGGATGACATAGAACATAAATATACTTCAGTTACTAATTGGAATTCTACACAGTTTGAAATTTTTGATGCAGATAAAATAATACAAAATATGATGAATGGAAAAAAATGGAAAAAAGGACATAAATATTGGAATTTAACTCCAGAACAAATTAAAAATCAATGGGATACTAATAAAAATACAGTTACTGAGTTAGGAACTAATTTACATTATGAAATAGAATGTTTTTTAAATAATACTGATTTAAAAATAAATTATACTAATACTGATTTATATAATTATTATATGACAGCACAAAAATCAATTCATAATCATAATCCATCCATCGAATGGACTTATTTTATTAATTTTATTAAAGATTTTCCTACTCTAAAACCATTTAGAACTGAATGGAGAATTTATGATGAACGTATTAAAATAGCTGGAACTATAGATGTCATATATGAAAATCCAGATCAAACATATTCTATTTATGATTGGAAAAGAAGCAAAAATATTACTCGAATTAATGATTATAATAAATTTTCAATTTCGCCATTAATTTGTCATATTCCTGATTCTAATTTTTGGCATTATGCATTGCAACTTAATATTTATAAAACTATACTTGAACAAAATTATAATATAAAAATAAAAGAATTATTTTTAGTTAGACTTCATCCTAATTCAAGCAATTATGAATTAATACTTTTACCAAATTTAACTGTAGAAATGAATGATTTATTTAGTGAAAAAATATCCATTATTGACAATTGATAAAACTATAAAAATACAACTATTTAAACTATTTAAACTATTTAAACTATTTAAACTATTTAAACTATTTAAACTATTTAAAGTAATTATACAATTAATATTAATATATGGAAACTGAATTCATCTTTTTAACAGTATTTACAATTTGGTATTTAATAAATTATAAACCTACCTATACTGTTTTTTTATTTTTTATTAAACTGTATTATTCATTAAAACAATTCAGTTATTATTTTATTAATATTATATTTTTAAAATGTTGTGCGGATAATTCTTTAAATATTGTAAATGATGAAATATCATTAATACTTCCTAAATATGAAGACAAATATTTAAATGAAATTATAAACCTTACTAAAACACCTGTTGATATGAATAAACTCAATAATTGTTTTGTTATTGAATATACGCCTTTGGGAAATGTATTGATGATGTATGATTCATGTTGTGAATCATTCAAATATTATAGTGATAATGCTATACCATACAGATATTTAGAAACAGTTGCCAGAAAATTTGTTAAAATGTTTAATTGTAAAATTATATTTATAGATATGCAAGAAGAACTTCAATTAGCACAACTTAAATGGGATATTCAACAACAACAAGTATTAATTCATAATCAACTACCTATTCAAAATAATAAATCTATTTTTACTAAATTCAAAAATTATAATAAAGTTAATCTTCCATCTACATCACACAATAATATTCAACATAATATTCCATCTTCTTCTACATCATCCAATAATATTCAACATAATATTCAAAGCAAACAATTAATTATATCTACTACTGATACAGATTCAAAAATAGTTAAAGATAAATCGAATAGATTTACTTATGCTGGTAAAATGTGTAATTTCAGTTTTTTAAAAAAAACGGATCGAAAAACTGTAGATAAAAAATATGCAATGACATTTTCAGATTTTAAAAATTTAAAAAATTAACAAATTTAAAATAAATATTTTAGTAATATAGATTATAGTAATTTTTAAATATAAATTATTATATATGAATAGTAGAATAACAATTAAAAATAAAATTAAAAATAAAATTAAAAGTAAAAGTAAAAGTAAAAAACTAAAAGGAGGAGCAGAAGAAGTAGAAAAAGGATACGTAAAATCCGCAGCTGCTGCAATTAATAATAAAACTGCTGCAACTGCTCCTCCTGTTACTGCTCCTCCTGCTGATGCTCCTCCTGCTACTGCTCCTCCTGCTGCTCCTCCTGATGCTCCTCCTGATGCTCCTCCTGCTACTGCTCCTCCTGCTACTGCTCCTCTTGATGCTCCTCCTGTAACTGATGCTTCTGGTAATGATGCTTCTGGTAATGATGCTACTGATGTTTCTGGTAATGATTCTTCTTCTTCTCCTCCTACAAAACAAAAATGTTTTTTTACTGTAGTAAAAGATACAACACTACCTTATGTAAAAGTTATTGCAGACTATGCTACAGATAAAGGTAGTAGATTAATATTAGGAAGTAATAATAAAACAAAAAAATCAGAGGATACAGGAGGAATTGGTGGTATTATAAAAAAAACGGCAGCTATTACTATAAGTAATTTTAATGATTTTTTAGAATCTCCTTCATTTCAACAAACATTGTCAGAAACAGTAAATAAAACAAATCAAATTACACAAAAATTTTTAGAAGAAACTAACGCAAAACTTAATACACAACAAAATCAAGACAATTTTACAAATTATGTTAAAAATATAGCTAAATATTCAGATATAGCAGCAAAGAAATTAAATAAACCAGTTGATAACTTACTTGAAACAATGCATAATAGTGTTTTTGATGTAGCAAAATCTATCGCTGTAGGAGTTGTTAAAACAGCAGTATCTGCTGCAACTGCTGTTCCTGGAGTAGGAACAGTTTTAGCAATTCCAAAAATAACAGATAGTGTGGCAAATATTGCATATAGTGGTTTTAAAGCAACAGCAAATACCACAGCTGCGGTTGCTAATTTATCTAAAAAAATGTCTGAAGTTGGTGATAGTAGTAGTGGTGATGGTGATAGTGGTGATGGTAATGGTGATAGTGGTGATGGTGATGGTGATAGTGGTGATAGTAGTAGTAGTAGCAGTAGTAGTAATGGGACTAATGGTAAAAAATCAGAATCAGGAGAAACCAAAGAAGTACCAAAAGAAATCAAGGAAGTTACTAACTATACAATACAAAAAGGTGGAACTCAAATATATAATTTACAAAAAGCAGGAAATAAAATTATGAATAGATTACACAAATCTATTCATTCTTTTCATTATCCATTAAAAAATAAAACTAAAGAAAAATATTTTTACTCAAATAAAAAAAATAATTATATAAATAATACAAATACAAGAAAACACGTACGTTTTACTATTTAGTTTTTGATTTTAACCAATCATTAAATCCATTACTTTTATAAATATTATAAGAATTACCTAAATTAGTAAAAGCTATTTTATATGCTATTTTATTATATTCATCCATCTCATTTAAATAATTAAAAATGTCTTCTTGTTTTTCTATCGAATAACTAGTTATTAAATCAGAAATGGGTAAATTCAATAATTCAAAATTAATATTTTTTGACATTTTGTATGTTGTTTGTTATATTAAATATAATTTTAATATTTAATCAATTTTATTTAATAATATATAAATTATAAATTATATTGATTATTTAAAAAAAAAATTGAAATACTTTTTTAATTATAATTTAAAGATAATTTTGAGGTATAATTAATGAATTCAATCAGCGCAACGAGCAGCACGACGAATCAAATCAGTATGAATCAAATCAGTATGAACCCAATCAGTATGACTTCGATCAGCATTTATATTCCAAGATTATCTAGTTATATAAATGAATCAATGATTATTCAAGAATTTTATATTTTTGGAATTGGACAAGTAAGTCGTGTTGATTTTACAACTCCTAATAAAAAACCAGGATTTACCGAAAAAATAGTTCCATATAAAAGTGCATTCGTTCATTTTACTAACTTTTTTGAAACATCCATTTCTGCAAATCTTCTTTGCAAATTACAAAAAGGAGAATCTGAAATGTTATATCCTACATGTTGTGCTGAATATTGGATTTTATTAATGACTATTAAACCTGTTCCAGAAACTTTAATGAATGTACATCAAATTGTAGATAATTGTCAATTTTTAGAAAAAAAAATTCAACAACAAGCAACAATTATCAAACAACTTGAAACACAAGTTTCTGAAATGATGGAATTTGTAGTAATGATGAATATTAATAACACTCAAAAAAGCAGTAAAAAAAAAATAATGTCTCTTCAAGAACAAATTTTATATGATATGTATAATGACATACATGATGAAACTGATGCAACTGATGAAACTGATGATAATGACTCTTACTCTTAAACTTAAACTTAAATTATAAATATAAATATTATATTATATATAGTATAAATTTATATAAATTTATATAAATTTATATTGTAATTATTAAAATAATAATTACAATATTTTTTTTTACACCTTTTCTCATTTCAAACGCCCATTATTTAAAAAATTGATTTAAAATATTATGTTTATGTTTATATTATTATAAACATAAAAATGACTACATTACTAAGACGATTTAGCGATATAACAATGGCAGTATACACAGGTTATTATACTGATTTGGGAGAAACTGAACTTATAGATGAAGACAATCTTGAAAATATAAAAATTCGTGTTGTTCCCCACGAAGGTGTTCATAAACATGTAAATTATATAATTACAATTAAATTTCAAGAAGAAGGAAATTGGTCACTCATTTACATAGATTCTGAACTATATGATAAAATTAAAACAAATCAATATTTACAAGAAAAAGGAAGAGTTGGTCAACACAAAGGTATATGTATTAAAAATATGGGTTACGCATATAATTTTAACAAGAATTTTAAAAATTTATGTGGTAATAAATGGGAAAATTACATTTATAATTTAATTTGTGTATTTAATAATTTACAAGATTTTGAAAAAGGAAATGGTATTAAATCAAACTATAAAAATATTTTGTCTATATAAAATATTGGGCGTTTGAAATGAGAAAGGTGTAAAATAATTTTAACTATTAAATAAATAAAAATGAAATACTTTTATTTATTTTACTTACTGAATATTTATATATAACGTAACGTAACATTATATTATATATAATTTATATATTTTTAGTAAATAAATTATATATTTTTAGTAAATAAATTATATATTTTTAGTAAATAAATTTTAAAATATTAATTAAAAAAAAATGAAATACTTTTTTAAATTAAATGAAAGGTATTTTTAACTTCACAGAAGTTTTCGAATACAAATTCGATCGTAAGTAATCAAGCACAAAAAAAAATCAAATCCAGAATGGTTTCAGTTACTACCAACGATTTACCAATCATTTGTATTCCCCGTGTCTTCTCAAATATCACTGAGAAACGTATTCGTAAAATCTTCACTGATTTGAATATTGGGAATATAGAACGCATTGAAATTGTAAGTTCTGGAAAAAAAGGAAGCGGTTTTAATAAAGTGTTTGTCCATTTCTCACAATGGAATGGTGATGACTATTCTCAAATAGTCAAACAACGGTTACTTTCAGGTAAGGAACACACAATTGAGTATGATACACCTTGGTTTTGGAATGTCTACGCTTATCGTCCTCAGTATACACTTAAACCTCTTCTACCTCTTCCACCTCTTCCACTTCAACTTCCACTTCAACTTCCACTTCAACTTCCACTTCAACTTCCACTTCAACTTCCACTTCAACTTCCACTTCAGCAACTTACACTATATGAATTATATGGTCCTTGTAATTTAAGCAATATTCCTAAAGCTAAAGATTTAACTGCTTATTTTGAAAGACAATCAGCGAAAGCAACAGCGAAAGCAGAAAGACACACAGCGAAAGTAACAGCGAAAGCAGAAAGACACGCAGCGAAAGCAGAAAGACATAGACAAAGACAAGCATCCGCAGAAGAAGCAGAAACAAAAGCATCCGCAGAAGAAGCAGAAACAAAAGCATTCGCAGAAGCAGAAGAAGCAGAAACAAAAGCATTCGCAGAAGCAGAAGTAGAATCAAAATCATTCGCAGAAGCAGAAGAAAGACGAGCATCAGCAAAAGTTACAGCAGAAGAAGAAGGCAATAACAAAGACGAATATATTTTTGAAAAAACTTTAGAAGAATACATTAAAGAAGAAGATGACATAAAAGAAGCAGAAGTATTTAAAAAAAAAAATTATTCTAATTTTTATGATATTGATCAACCAGCATTTTCTTCTACTATCATAGATTATGGTAATGTAGTTTTACCTCCAAAAAGAAAACGCATTATTAAAAAATATAAATATTAATAAATTTTAACAATTATATTTTAGATAGATATAGATAGGAAAAAATTAAGGAAAAGATAATTAAAAAAAAATTTAAGGAAAAGAT
>Ga0208259_1000507_pt1 | contig 10925 bp, 4 predicted proteins | sample CryBogCBH22May08_FD_184618 | JGI IMG/M metagenome (GOLD analysis project Ga0208259, IMG submission 184618) | Freshwater microbial communities from Crystal Bog, Wisconsin, USA - CBH22May08 (SPAdes) | ecosystem: Environmental > Aquatic > Freshwater > Lake | place: Crystal Bog, Wisconsin, USA... | reverse complement strand
AGTTGTTCTGCCCCCTCGCTTTAACTTGTTATTAACCTTTTATTAACTTGGTATTAACTTGGTCTCGTAGAGACCAAGTAACCTCAAAGATACCAAGTAATTAGTCCCTCTTTTAGAGGGACGCTTCTTTAACCTCGTAGATAAAAGGTAACCTCGAAGATAACAAGTAACCTCGCATTAGGGGGCACTCAACTAACCCCTTTTAAGTGGTTGTCTCTCTAGTCAATTAGTGGCTTAAGTTGTCAGCCCAAGGTAAAGGACAACTAACCTCTAAAATAGCCACTTATAGTAAGACCAGAAAACAATAATTTTTTTTTACATTTGCTATTTGATTTTAAAAATATCTGTTTTTTGTTATAAGCATGGCGCGAACTCTATGGTATATGAAAAAAAATGCGTTTTATAAAAAATCGCCCCCTAAAATAAGTTAATAACAAGTAATTAGTGGTTGACTCTCCTAGGTCTTGCTATAATTAGTAGTTTAAGTTGTCCTTTGGACAACGAACCTCTTTAAAGCCCCCCCGTAGGGGGGGCTAATTGCCTTTGGCTATGAGGTAAGTTCTTATTACATAAGAACTTAAACTACTTAAAGTGGCTCTTTTAGAGGTTAGTTGTCCTTTACCTTGGGCTGACAACTTAAGCCACTAATTGACTAGAGAGACTTAAAGAACTTAAATGACTTGAAAAATGAACAAACTTCTTTCAAAACAAACTAAGGTCAGTCACCCTTTAGGGGAACTCAAACCATTTAAAGAAATTCAAATAACTAGTTAAGCTTATTAAGTTATTTGTAGCCTGTTTTAAGGCCTTTATAAACATCTTGAGGTTCAAGATGTTAACCTCCTTTAATTATTTGCCTAAGTTTGTGCCCCCTCGCTTTAACTTAGACAACTTAAACAACTTAAACTACTTAAAGGCACTTTTATATAAACGTGACTGAAACTACTAATTAAACTTCTTATAGGAGTGAGTTGTCTAAGTTTTTACTACGTAATTAGTCTAGAGAGACTTAAAGAACTAACCTCTTTGGTAACTTAAACGACTCGTTGCCCTTAACTAACCTCGTAGCCAAAGGCAATTAGTCACTCTTATAGAGTTTAATTAGTTGTCCTTTTAAGTCGTTTAAGTTGGCCAAAGGCCAACTAACCTCTAAAAGAACGACTTAAAAGGACAACTTAAAGTCGCTTAAGTTCTTACGAGGTTACTTGTTATTAACCTTTTATCTACGAGGTTAAAGAAGCGTCCCTCTAAAAGAGGGACTAATTACTTGGTATCTTTGAGGTTACTTGGTCTCTACGAGACCAAGTTAATACCAAGTTAATAAAAGGTAATTAGCCCCCCCTACGGGGGGGCGCTTCTTTAACCTGCTCGAAGATAACAAGTTAAAGTAAGAACTAACCTCTCGGAACCCCAAAGGGCAAAGAAGAATTAGTCTCTCTTGTAGAGAGACGCTTCTTTAGATTGTTTACCCCCTAATGCGAAGCGAGGGGGTAAACAATCAACCTCAAGCGTCGTTCGTAGCCCCCGTAGGGGGCAAAGAACGACTAATAAGAAGCGAGCGACTAAGACTTAAAAGAACAACTAATTAAACCCCCTAAGATATGACAAAGTAACTCTGGGCCTATGGGCCCCGACAGGGCCCCTTCCTGGACGTGTTGAGACGTTACACGTCGCAAAACGTCCCAAAAGAACACAAACTAAGCTTTTAGGGTCTTTTAGACCCTTTTCTCAAAAACTAGGAGTAATTTCAATGAATTACTCCTACTTCTTCATAAAACGTTCCTTTGGAACACAGTTTAACGTTAACGAACGTTTTTTAACAAAAATTGTACAAAAACTACATTATCTTTTAATTAATTTGTAATTATTGAACTCTAAATGAATGAATTATAAACTTAGTTAAAGGTGATACCTCACCGGGATGGTTTAGGTGTGGTTTTAATTAGTTGTTCTGCCCCCTACGGGGGCTACGTAGTAAGAACTAACCTCTTTTAAGTCGTTCTTTTAGAGGTTAGTTGGCCTTTGGCCAACTTAAACGACTAATTGCCCCCCTCCGGGGGGCTAATGCGAGGTTTAATTAGTTGTTCTTGGTTGGCTAGAGGTTTAATTAGTTGTTCTTTTAAGTCGTTCTAAAAGAGGTTAGTTGGCCAAAGGCCAACTTAAACGACTAATTGCCCCCTCGCTTTAACTTGTTATCAAAGATAACAAGTAACCTCGCATTAGGGGGCTACCTCAAGAGGTTAGTTCTTACGAAGTAATTAGTCTCTCTTATAGAGAGACTTAAAGAACTTAAAGAACTTAAAGAACTTAAAGAACTTAAAGAACTTAAAGAACTTAAAGAACTTAAAGAACTTAAAGAACTTAAAGAACTTAAAGAACTTAAAGTCACTCTATATAAGATAAGAGTGACTAATTAGTTGGCCTTTGGCCAACTTAAAGGACTAATTGCCCAACTTAAAGGACTAAAAAGAGAGACTAATTAAGATTAGTAAGGTTATTATAGGAATAAATGAGTAAAAGAAGTGAAAGTTGACAAAAAAAAGAAATTAGATAAATTTAAATACAAGAGAATGTTCAAAAAAGTAATTTAACAATTATAATAATATAAATGTTGAAAAAAGTAATAAATAATTATCTATGGAGAGTTTGATCCTGGCTCAGGATGAACGCTGGCGGCATGCTTAACACATGCAAGTCGAACGAGCTAATGGGTAACTATTAGTGTAGTGGCGGACGGGTGCGTAACGCGTAAGAACCTACCTTTTGGAGGGGGATAACATCGGGAAACTGTTGGTAATACCCCATAATGCTGAGGAGTTAAAGCAGCGAGAGCTGGCCAAAAGAGGGGCTTGCGTCTGATTAGCTAGTTGGTGGGGGTAAAAGCCTCCCAAGGCCACGATCAGTAGCTGGTCTGAGAGGATGATCAGCCACACTGGGACTGAGACACGGCCCAGACTCCTACGGGAGGCAGCAGTGAGGAATTTTCCGCAATGGGCGAAAGCCTGACGGAGCAATGCCGCGTGAGGGAAGAAGGTCCGTGGATCGTAAACCTCTTTTCTTAGGGAAGAATCAATGACGGTACCTGAGGAATAAGCTCCGGCTAACCCTGTGCCAGCAGCCGCGGTAATACAGGGGGAGCAAGCGTTATCCGGAATGATTGGGCGTAAAGCGTCTGTAGGTGGTCTGAAAAGTCTACTGTCAAATACCAAGGCTCAACCTTGGGCAGGCAGTAGAGTACTTTTAGACTTGAGTGCGGTAGAGGTAGAGGGAATCCCTAGCGTAACAGTGAAATGTGTAGATTTTAGGGAGAACACCAGCGGCGAAGGCGCTCTACTGGGCCAAAACTGACACTGAGAGACGAAAGCTAAGGGAGAGAAAAGGATTAGAGACCCTTGTATTCTTAGCTGTAAACGATGGAAACTAAGTGCTGCCAAATGCAGTGCTGTAGCTAACGCGTTAAGTTTCCCGCCTGGGGAGTATGCTCGCAAGAGTGAAACTCAAAGGAATTGACGGGGGCCCGCACAAGCAGTAAACCCCCAAATCTGCTGCGAGTCACTGTGAAGTGACTTAGTCTCATAAAGCGCATGCGGCGCCCTAAATTTTTTAGACAATTAAAAGGGTCTAAAAAGCAAACGTTAAACTGCATTTTTACAACAAAAATGCAGTGCGATCTTTATATTTTTTTGTAAAGATGAGGCCAATATCTGGCTCATATCGGTGGAACTCTTAACTTAAGACAATACCGAGGGAAGTCTTCGTGACCCCGTAACGACTTGATTCGCTTCTAATAAATCTTAGATATCGCAAAAATGCGATAGAATCAGAGCGCAGGTAAATCTAAAAGTAACAAAGTCTTTCTTAATTAAATTTAACCTTATTTAAGGTTATTTTAGTGTTTTTTAACGTTTTTTAACGTTTTTTAACGTTTTTAGAAAGACAGATCTTTAGGTTAAAAAAAACCGCGCTAACACGCCAGGATCTAAGGGTGTTATGATGTAAAACAATTTAGATATTGTTGAACGTGATTATCACTAGTTGATTAAACTAACTATAGATTAAGGTATAGTCTAATCTTTTGCGTGAGCAAAAGTAAATATAATCTTGGGATTATGCGGTTTAATTCGATGCAACGCGAAGAACCTTACCAGGGTTTGACATGCTCAGAATTTTTCAGAAATGGAAAAGTGCCAGAAATGGAACTGAGGCACAGGTGGTGCATGGCTGTCGTCAGCTCGTGCGTTGACGTGTATGGTTAAGTCCTGCAACGAGCGCAACCCTCGTCTTTAGTTAAATTCTCTAAAGAGACTGCCAGTGCAAACTGGAGGAAGGTGAGGATGACGTCAAGTCAGCATGCCCCTTACACCCTGGGCGACACGCGTAATACAATGGTTGGGACAATCAGAAGCGATCCTGCGAAGGCTAGCGAATCTGTTAAACTCAACCTCAGTTCGGATTGTAGGCTGCAACTCGCCTGCATGAAGTCGGAATTGCTAGTAATCGCCGATCAGCCATGCGGCGGTGAATACGTTCCCGGGCCTTGTACACACCGCCCGTCACATCACGAAAGAAGATTTCTCCCAAAGTCGGTAGTCTAACCTTTTGGAAGGCGCCGCCAAAGGAGGGGTTTTTGATCATGATGAAGTCGTAACAAGGTAGGGCTACTGGAAGGTGGCCCTGGATCACCTCCTTCTTATTAACATTTAAATAAATGTAAATTTTTAAGTGTCTTGGTTCTCTAACCTCCCTATGGGAGGTTAAAGGACCATATTAGACACTTATATCTAAGTCTTTATGACTTATAAAAACTATATGATTATAGAATAAATATATCGTTTACCAAGTATGGATCTTTTTTAAGTTACTTAAGAAAGATCCATACTTGGTAAACGATATATTTATTCTATAAAATAAAGGCACTTAAAAGGGGCTATTAGCTCAGTTGGTTAGAGCGCACCCCTGATAAGGGTGAGGTCGGAAGTTCAAATCTTCCATAGCCCACCCAACTAAGTATCTATATAGACTAAGAGGTTTAAGTCGCTCGAGGTTTAAGTCTCTCTTTTAGGGAGACTAATTACTCTCCCGTAGTAAGTTGGCCAAAGGCCAACTAATTAGTCACTCTTGGTTGACTAGAGTGACTTGGAGAGCTAAATTTATTATAATGTTAATATTTTATAAATGGGTGCGTAGCTCAGTTGGTAGAGCACTGCCTTTGCAAGGCAGGGGTCGCAGGTTCGAGACCTGTCGCATCCACCCACTAACCCTCGGTAGCCCCCTTACGGGGGGCGGGGGGCATAAGTGGAAGTATGTAAATATAGAAGTGTTTAAAGGTTTCTTTTTGAGGTTGCTTGCCCATCGCTCCGCATTAGGGCAAGCTAAAAAAAGAGAAGTTTTTAAATTCCGTTTGAAAAAAAAAAAAAAAGGTCAAATGAATTAAGGCTTACGGCGGAGACCTAGGCACCCAGAGACGAAGAAGGGCGCAGATACCGGCGATACGCTTCGGGGAGCTGGCAACAAGCTTTGATCCGAAGATCCCCGAATAGGGCAACCTCATGAACTTCCTATGAATTCATAAGTAGGATAGAGACAACCCGGTGAATTGAAACATCTTAGTAGCTGGAGGAAAAGAAAGCAAACGCGATTCCCTTAGTAGCGGCGAGCGAAACGGGATCAGCCTAAACCTGTAAAAAGGGGTAGTGGGAAGACTAAAAAAATTTACAGAAGAGTGTAAGACGAAGCAGCTGAATCCTGCACCATAGATGGTGAAAGTCCAGTAGTTATAAAAATCTCTAATGAAATAGTCATATCCCGAGTAGCATGGGACACGTGGAATCCCGTGTGAATCAGCGAGGACCACCTCGTAAGGCTAAATACTCCTGGGTGACCGATAGTGCAAAGTACCGCGAGGGAATGGTGATAAGAACCCCTTTAGGGGAGTGAAATAGAACATGAAACCGTAAGCTGACAAGCAGTGGGAGGAGCGGCTTTGCCGTCTGACCGCGTGCCTGTTGAAGAATGAGCCGGCGACTTATAGGAAGTGGCAAGGTTAAGGAGTAAAATCCGTAGCCTTAGCGAAAGCGAGTCTTAATAGGGCGAATTAAGTCACTTTTTATGGACCCGAACCCGGGTGATCTAATCATGGCCAGAATGAAGCTTAGGTAACACTAAGTGGAGGTTCGAACCGACCGATGTTGAAAAATCGGCGGATGAGCTGTGATTAGGGGAGAAATTCCAATCGAACTCGGAGCTAGCTGGATCTCCCCGAAATGCGTTGAGGCGCAGCGGTGACTATGAGCTATCTAGAGGTAAAGCTACTGTTTCGATGCGGGCTGCGAAAGCGGTACCAAGTCGTGGCAAACTCAGAATACTAGATAATGCCTTCAGTCAACCAGTGAGATTAGTTGGGATAAGCTAATTAATCAAGAGGGAAACAGCCCAGATCACCAGCTAAGGCCCCTAAATGGTCACTAAGTGGAAAAGGATGTGAGAATGCTGAAACAACCAGGAGGTTTGCTTAGAAGCAGCCACCCTTGAAAGAGTGCGTAATAGCTCACTGGTAAAGCGTTCTTGCGCCGACAATGGCCGGGACTAAGTGACCTGCCGAAGCTGTGATATTTGATTTAAAAATCAAATAGGTAGGGGAGCGTTCCGTTATCGGGTGAAGTTTTCACGTAAGTGAGGATGGACGAAACGGAAGTGAGAATGTCGGCTTGAGTAACGAAAACATTGGTGAGAATCCAATGCCCCGAAAACCTAAGGGTTCCTCCACTAGGTTCGTCCATGGGGGGTTAGTCAGGTCCTAAGGCTAGTTAGATTAATCTAAGTCGTCGATGGGAAACAGGTTAATATTCCTGTACTGTTTTATTGGGAACCAAGGGACGAAGGAGACTAAACTGAAACTGCTACTGGATTTCAGTGGAAGCATTAAGGTGTTGATAGCTAGAATAAAAACTATGCTTGAGCTGAGATGTGATCCCTATACTATACTTGTATAGTGTAGTCAGTGATGTCAAACTTCCAAGAAAAGCTTGAACACCATAACAATAAAATCACCTGTACCTGAAACCGACACAGGTAGGTTGGTAGAGAATACCAAGGGGCGCGAGAGAACTCTCTCTAAGGAACTCGGCAAACTGGCCCCGTAACTTCGGAAGAAGGGGCACCCTCTCTTTCTTCAAAATAAGAGAGGGTCGCAGTGACCAGGCCCTGGCAACTGTTTATCAAAAACACAGGTCTCCGCAAAGTCGTAAGACAATATATGGGGGCTGACGCCTGCCCAGTGCCGGAAGGTTAAGGAAGTTGGTTATTAAGTAATTAAGAAGCTGACGACCGAAGCCCCGGTGAACGGCGGTCGTAACTATAACGATCCTAAGGTTACACGAGCAATCCTAGACTTTTCTGGTCTAGGAAGAAAGTTCTTGCCGTGACATCGCAGCCTTAGTAAAACCAAGCTATTTGCTGGAAACTCCTCTTTTTTAGTTTATATTTTGTTAACAAAATATAAACTAAAAAACCAAAACAGCTGTCTTATACTCGGGATTATTGACCGATCTCATGTAAAAATTAAGCAGACACGGGGACAATCAGCAGGGAAGGATGTTTAGACAAAGCAAACAAGAATCGGTCCCCTTGTTCGTCGGTCTTTTAAAACATAACCCTCAGAGACTATACGCTTGGAGGAATGAATCTATTAAAAATAAAAAAAAAGGAGGTATAAATTATGACGTTATCTAATGATTGGATTGTAGGTTTTGTTGACGGAGAAGGTTGTTTTAGCTATTCCTTAATTAAAAACGATTCCTTGCGCTATGGCTATCAAATCCAAGGAGAGTTTACAGTTGTTCAACATAAACGAGACATTGCTTTACTGCATCAACTGAAATCCCATTTTCAGTGTGGAAGCGTGGCAGTAAATCATGGCGACCGATATCATTATCGGGTTAAGAATCTGGATCAGCTTTTAACAATCATTATCCCATTTTTTGAAAAAAATACTTTAAACACAAATAAAAAATTTCAGCTTGGTGTCTTTAAAGAAATTAGTCTAAGACTAAAAAACAAAGATCACTTTTCAGAAGCTGGGTTTAATGAAATTAAAGCTTTAGTTAAAGAACTCAGCCTTTTAAAAAAAAAATAGATTAAAAAAATTCTTAAGATAGAGTCCAGCTCCTAAATACTTAAAAAAATGAACCCAAGAGGGAGAATTCAAAGTATTTTCACTTGAAAAAGAGGAGACGAACTGAGCGAAATTCATTGGCAAGTAAGTTTTGCCCTGCACGAAAGGCGTAATGATCAGGGCGCTGTCTCGGAGAGAGACTCGGTGAAATAGACTTGTCCGTGAAGATGCGGACTACTTACACCTGGACAGAAAGACCCTATGAAGCTTGACTGTATCCTGGAATTGGGTTCGGGCTTTTCTTGCGCAGCCTAGGTGGGAGGCTATGAAGGTTCCCTTCCGGGGGAATTTGAGCCATCATTGAGAGACCACTCTGGAAGAGCTAGAATCCTAATGGTGATCTTTGAATCAAGACACTTGACAGTTTCAGGTGGGCAGTTTATCTGGGGCGGATACCTCCTAAAGCGTAACGGAGGCGTGCAAAGGTTCTCTCAGTCTGGACGGAAATCAGACATTGAGTGCAAAGGCAAAAGAGAGCTTGACTGTAAGACCAACAAGTCGAGCAGGGGCGAAAGCCGGCCTTAGTGATCCGACGGTGCCGTGTGGAAGGGCCGTCGCTCAACGGATAAAAGTTACTCTAGGGATAACAGGCTGATCTTCCCCAAGAGTTCACATCGACGGGAAGGTTTGGCACCTCGATGTCGGCTCATCACATCCTGGAGCGGCAGTACGTTCCAAGGGTTGGGCTGTTCGCCCATTAAAGTGGTACGTGAGCTGGGTTCAAAACGTCGTGAGACAGTTTGGTCCATATCCGGTGTAAGCGTTAGAGCATTGAGAGGAGCCTTCGATAGTACGAGAGGATTTTCGAAAGGTAAGCCAATAGTGTATCGGTTATTTTTCCAAAAGTAAACGCCGAGTAGCCACGCTTATAGGGATAACTGCTGAAAGCATCTAAGTAGGAAACCCACCTCAAGATGAGTGCTCTCCATTAGGTCGCGGCAAGACAAGCCGTTTATAGGCATTAGGTGTACAATCAGTAATGATTTTAGCCGAGATGTACTAAAGACCAATTGATTTTGACCTTGTAGATACAATTAGCCGCTCTTTGCCCTTTGGGCGCTTCTTCGAGCGACTTTAAGTTGTTCTTTTAGAACAACTAATTAAACCCTTTTATTCACATAACTTTAATTCCCCTGGAATTAAAGTTAGTTAATACGAGAAGGTTAAAAAGAAGGTTAATGCATTCCATATAAAAAATGCAATACAAATACTTTTAATCAAGTTACTAAATCTACTGTACAGTAGATTTAGTAACTTGATTATTTTTAAACCTTGGTGCTCAAGGCTCAGTTGGAACCACACCAATCCATCTCGAACTTGGTGGTGAAAAAGCTGAGGGGGCTTAGAAACTCGACGGGAGCCTGTCCGGAAACTAAGCCCTAGTGCCAGGGAATTTTATTTAGTGCCCCTTTGCCCCCCCCCCTACAGGGGGGCTACGATTTATAAGTTCCAATTAGTCGCTCTTTGCCCCCCTTTAACCCCCCTGCGGGGGGTAATTAGTCTCTCTTCGCCCCTCTTTAACCCCCCTGCGGGGGGTAATTAGTCTCTCTTCGCCCCCGGAGGGGGCTATTGCCTTCGGCAGGAGACTTAAACCCCGGGGGGCAATGATATGTGCGTTAAATTCGTATATATCATTTAACTTATTTCTATTATAAAAAAGGATAATATCCCCTCTATTAAAAATAATACCTATTTTTATGTGAATCCCCATCTATTAGATTTTTAATCTTTAGGCCCCGAGGTTTAATTAGTTGTTCTTTTAAGTCGTTTAAGTTGCCCTTTACCTTGGGCTGGCAACTAATTAGTCTCTCTCTTAGAGAGACTTTAAGTTGTTTAAGTTGTCAGCCCAAGGTAAAGGACAACTAACCTCAGCCCAAGGAGGTTAACATCGAAGAAGCGCCAGAGGCTATGATGTTTATAAAAGAGGTTAGTTGTCCTTTACCTTGGGCTGACAACTTAAACAACTAATTAAACCTCTAAAAGAACGACTAATTGCCCCCTCGCTTTAACTTGTTATCTTCGATAACAAGTAACCTCGCATTAGGGGGCTAATGCGAAGTGAGAGGTGTAAGTTGTTCTAAAAGAGGTTAGTTCTTACGCAGTAGCCCCCTAATGCGAGGTTACTTGTTATCGAAGATAACAAGTTAAAGCGAGGGGGCAGAACAACTAATTGATTTTAAGTCTCTCTAGTCAACCAAGAGAGACTAATTACCTTTGGAGGTTAGTTCTTGAGGTTGATTGTTTACCCCCTACGGGGGTAAACAATCTAAAGAATTAGTTGCTCTTTTAGAGCAACTTAAAGCGTCGTTCTTTAGAACGACTAATTACCCTCTCTGAGGGTAAGAACTTATAAATCTACACAATTTAAAGTCTTAGTCGCTCTTATAGAGCTACTTATACTGCCGAGGTTTAATTAGTTGTTCTGCCCCCTCGCTTTAACTTGTTATCTTCGATAACAAGTAACCTCGCATTAGGGGGCTATTGCCTTCGGCAGGAGTAAAAACTAACCTCTTTTAGAACGACTTAAAGCTTAATAAGCTAATAAATTAGTTAAATCAGCTTAATAGTTTTGTTTATTTAGTTCCTCCCCCAAAGGGGGAGTCAACTATTAATCATAATCACTTGTTTTAAGTCGTTTAAGTTGCCAGCCCAAGGAGGTTGTCAACCACTTATTAACTCTACCTTAGGAGGTTAAATTCTTGCTATAAGTGGCTCTAATAAGAAGCGAGCCACTAAAAGCAAGAATTTTATA
>Ga0208259_1000505_pt1 | contig 10952 bp, 1 predicted proteins | sample CryBogCBH22May08_FD_184618 | JGI IMG/M metagenome (GOLD analysis project Ga0208259, IMG submission 184618) | Freshwater microbial communities from Crystal Bog, Wisconsin, USA - CBH22May08 (SPAdes) | ecosystem: Environmental > Aquatic > Freshwater > Lake | place: Crystal Bog, Wisconsin, USA... | reverse complement strand
TTTCCAAAAACTATACACGATTTTGGAGGGTTCCCTAAAGAACTGTTTGCTGTACAATATCCTGCTCCGGGTAACCCTGTTTTAGCAAAAGAAACAGCTTCGCTAATACATTCTACAGGTGTAGAATTGTCGCATGACTGGGGATTGGATCATGGTACATGGACAATTGTGAGACACATGTATCCTAATGCTGATATCCCTGTATTGCAGTTAAGTATTGATTATACCAAGGATGCAAAGTTTCATTATGAACTTGCTAAAGAAATATATAGTCTTCGTAAGAAAGGAGTACTGATAATGGGTAGCGGTAACCTTGTACATAATCTTGGTCTGGTTGCATGGGATAAGTTGTATGAACCTGATTATGGATATGACTGGGCTTTTAAAATAAATAATACATTCAAAGCTTTAATTGAAGCAGGTTCTCATGATAGATTGATTGACTATTTTAAATTGGGGAAAGAGGCTCAACTGGCTATTCCAACTCCTGAGCATTTTCTACCTCTGATTTATACTTTGGGATTGAAAGGGAAACAGGATGCTGTTTCTTTCTTTAATGATAAAGCTGTAGGAGGTTCATTGACAATGACTTCGGTGAAGTTTGGGTAGGAAAGAATAAATGCAAGGCACTAAGGCAAGGAGGAACATAGGCACAAAATGGAATACAATAGCAAGGCACTAAGGCAACAAGGCACATAGGCACAAATGGAATACAAATACAAGTCGAACCAGGTGGAATATATAGAACAGGCAATTATGGTATTTTCTGTTTTCGGCAAATTAAGAAATACATTACTCAATACCATTTTTCTTTTTCAAATCTTTTCAAGTTATCAGGATTTCCTAACTAAGGTTCTGAGTACATTAACTAAGTTTATAGAAATGCTAACTAAACATCTAGAAAGGCTATCTAATATTCACATTTAGCTAACTAAAATGGGTTGAGTGCTTTTGGACTTAGGATACAGATGCTTTATGTATTCTTATTATGGGAGTAATTATAGTATTCGGGAATCAAAAGCAGTAAATGTCTTACAATACCATGTATTAAGCCTCCCTGCCCTCCAAGATTCTGTTAGGACACATATTAAGTTAAATTGGAATTTATTATACGAATCAAGGGTAGGATACCATTTTCTTACAAAAAGTTGACAATGGGTATTTAATTAATACAAAACCTCAAAGAATTGTAAGAAATACAGCGCAAAGGGCGTAAAAAACAGGTCTTATTATCTAGTAATAAAGGAATACAGTTAAGAATTATAAGAAATGCAGCTCTTCGGATCTATAATGCTGAACCCTAGATTGAAATTTATTGTATTTCTATACACATTCGACCCTTGCAGGGTTGAAAAAATGAACCCTTTTTAATCTAAAAATGCTTAACTTAATGACATTGGGCCGAAGGTAACGCACAAAATATAAATGTGATAATTTGATAATTAGCTAATTTGATAATGAATACAGGATACAAGGTATGGAGGCAATGAAGATTTCAAAATTCAAAAGTAAAAATTAACAACTGTAGTTCATTTTTACTTTTGAATTTTACTTTTGATATGCTATCGCATTAATACGAACCTTTTTACAGTATAGGCTATATTGTCACCTATTACTCTTACTATATAGACACCTCGTTTGAAAACAGGGGATGATAAGTCAAAATTAAAAATGTTTTTTCCTTCCTGAAGCTGTATGTCTTTAGTGAAAAATATGATACCAGTTTCAGCCCCGATTAAGGCTATTCTTGCATTTCGCGCAACTTCGCTGAGGATGTTTACTTTGAAGATACCTTTATTTGGATTGGGGTAAACATTTACAGAATCCTGTTCTGAAACTCCATTGTAACTACATTTAGTAACTACTACCTGTTGAGAAGTACTATCAATACAAGTATAGTTTGAAGATGTGATTATTTGTTTTACAGTAAAGGTACCTTTTGAAGAATAAGAATGTATAGGATTGATAGAATAGTCTTTAGATCCATCTCCAAAATCCCAGTAATATTTGTTTACAGAGGAAGGTGTTGTGGAAGTAAAGGCAAAATTATTACCACAAATTTCTTGTGTGGAAGCATTTACAGTAAAGCCAGGATTAACAGTTTTCTGAATTACAAAAGAATCGCTGAATGCGGAATTGCAACCGTAATTGATACTTTGAACACTATAATACCCGGTATTGGTAGCATTGTAAGTTTGTGAAGTGGCTCCTATCAGCAGAACACTGTTTCTATACCATTGATAAGCCGAACCAGCACTGCTGATTAATAATATGTTTTTGCCATTACAAATAGTAGAACCACCAGTAGAAGCTATTACAGGTTTTGTTGGTGTCTGTATAACTGTAATGCCAACAGGATTGGATGGACTGGAAGCACAATCACCCGTATTGTATGCTACTAAAGTATAAGTACCAGTACTTGTTGGTATATAGGTAACACTGGTAGCGCCTTGTATAATAGTGTCGTTCCTGTACCATTGATAGTAACTTAATCCAGGAACTGCATTTAAAGTAGTATTATAAATACCGGAGCAGAATGTAACAGGTCCATTAATGAAAACTGAAGGTGCATTGCTGCTGATTACATTGATAACAATATTGCCATATGAAGAATTACAATTATTGGAATCGACTGCATAGACAGAATATGAACCGGATTTTGTTACAGTATAATTCTGGTTTTGGGCAACAGTGATTATCGTACTGTTGTTTAACCACTGATATGTAAATCCAGCAGTGGCTTTTAGAATTACACTATCTCCTTTACAGAAAGTAGTTTTAGTTATATTAGCAATAGCAACAGTATTGGTGTCAATCCAGACTTGTGTATTTAAGGAACTCCTGATACTGCAACCACCGGTGTTATAAACTAATAATGAGTAACTGCCAGAATCAGAGGCAGAATAAGTTTGATTAACAGCGCCATTTATTATGGTTCCGTTTTTATACCACTGATAGGAGGAAGCTGCAGGAGCTGAGAGTGTGAGTACTGAGTTTTTACATAAAGCTGATTTTCCTGCGGGACTAATAACTGGTATTGAAGGGGCGTTGTTTACTGTGACAATTGTTGTTAAAGAAGCAATTGAAGCGCAGCCTGCAATGGTAAAAGCAATTACGGTATAAGCACCAGAAGTATTTACAGAGAAAGTATTACCTGTTGCACCTATAATAAGTGTTCCATTATTATACCACTGATATAAGGTGTATCCTGAGTCGGCAGAGGCCGTTAAGGTAACAGTGTTCCCTGAACAGAAAGTAGTTGCACCTGATGCGGTGATAACTGGCAATCTGCTACTGACTGATTTTATGGCAAAAGAAGAAGATGTAGCTGAACAGTTATTGAAATTGAAAACCTGAACTGAATAATAACCTGCAGCAGAAACATTTAATGTCTGACTGGTAGCGCCTGTAATTAAAGTACCATTTAAGTACCATTGGTATGCATTTGCAGGGGTAGAACTTAATGTTACATTGCCATTGCTGCAAATAGTAGTATTGCCATTTGCACTTATTGATGGTGCAGAAGGAATAGACAGAATATTTACTGTAATTGATTGAGAAGTATTTGACTTACATCCATTAGTGTCTGTAATTGAAACTGAATAATTTCCCTGAGTTGTAGTAAAATATGTCTGATTGTTTGCATTGTTAATAGCTACGCCATTTAAATACCATTGGTAAGCAAGAGCTGTACTGCTCGTTAATGTAGCCGAGTTTCCTAAACAAATATTAGGGTTTGCAGTAGTAATTACCGGTATGGGTGCACTGGTCATTATATTGAGAGGAACAGGTAATGAAGCTGGAGAAGTACAACCGGCTGCAGTAGTTCCTGTAACTGTATAATTGCCAGAAACAGTTGCTGTATAACTGATTGTAGTAATACCTGGTATTACAATTCCATTATTATACCACTGGTAATAAGCAAAGCCAGTACTGGCGGTTAGTGTTATAGTATTTCCTTTACATACTGTGGTAGCTGAACTGGTAAGTGTAGGGGTTGTAACTGGATTTAATGTAATAGCTATTCCTGTAGTTGTAGATGTGCAATTATTATTATTGGTAACGGCGACAGTATATGTACCACCTGTACTGGCATAATAATTCTGACTATTTGCACCAGCAATAGCGGCATTATTCATATACCATTGATAACCGATTCCTGAAGAAGCTGTTAATAAAGATGATGCTCCAGAGCATATAATAGTATTTCCATTTACATTTATAACTGGTGTAGTGGAGTTGCTAGTTATGATAAAATTGTTTGAAATAACAGAAGAACAACTTCCGGCATTAGTTATCACTAAACTATAAATTCCACCTGCGTAAGCCGTGTAAGTTTGATTATTTGCTCCTGTAATGGGGTTGCCATTCAAATACCACTGATATGTACCATTGTTAAATAAGTTGCCTGTAAGTACAATGTTTCCACCGTCACATAAACCATTTGAAGGGGCTGAAATGGTTGGTTTGGAAGGAATATTATATACATTAATTGTTACTGCAGATGAAGCTGATGATAAACAACCTGAAATTGAATTGCCTGTAACTGTGTAATTTCCTGAAGCAGTAGCTGTCAACGAAATATTATTTGCTCCTGTAATTAGTATTCCATTTAAATACCATTGATAATTAGCATATCCTGAATTAGCTAATAAAATAGTACTGTCAACAGAACAGATTGATGATTTTCCTGTATTAGTTATTACCGGAGGAGTAACTGATTCAACATTAACCGAAATAGTATCTGAAATTAACTTACAGCCATAACTGTCAGTGACTTTTACCTTGTATGTTCCTGTTGAGGTGGCTGTAAAAGTTTGATTTGTGTTATTAGTAAGAGAAATATTGTTCATATACCATTGATATAAACTATCCTGACTGGAAGTGAGTATTACAGAATTTCCTGAACAGATACTGGTTGATCCATTTGGATTTATAATGGGTAGATTATAAGGGTATTGAGCAATGTTTGAATATGAAGAGCTTGCACTTGAACATCCTGCTGCATTAAAAACAACCACAGAATAATTTCCCGGCTGACTGGCGTGGTATATAATATTTCTGGCTCCTGAAATGACATTATTATTATTATACCATTGGTAATTGTATCCTGCAGATGACATTAATGTTACAGAATCGCCTTTACAGAATGTAGAAGCAGTTGCTGTTATAACAGGTGTAGCTGGATTACTGCTCAAAGTTAACTGAACAGGTAATGAAGCTGCAGAAGTGCAGCCCATAATACTGGTTGTAATTACCGTGTAATTTCCCGCAATAGTTGCTGAATAGGTATTGTTAACTGCTCCTGAAACAGGGAAATTATTTATGTACCATTGAAAGCTGTTATAGCTTGAATCAACTGACATTGTCAGATTCCCTCCTTGACAAATTATGGTCTTGTTATATGCTATTACAGGCGTTGGTGTTTGGTAAGCTGTAACTGTAACAGTATCTGATAAAGCAGCACAGCCTGTAGGAAAAGTAACCATTACTGTATAATTGCCATTATTAATAGCGGTGTAGTTTTGATAATTACTATTAGAAATACTTATTCCATTCTTATACCAATTATATGTATTACCTGCACTGGTGGTAAGTATAACCGAGTCGCCCAAACAAAATGATGTGTTGCCGGATATCGAAATGATAGGGGAAACTGGTGTGATAACAGTAATATTTACAGTGTTGGAAATTGCAGATTTACAACCATTCCGATTAGTAGTTACTACTGAATAATTGCCAGCGGAAGAGATAGAGTAACCAGACGTACTGGTTGTATTTAGAAGGTTCCCGTTCTGATACCATGCATAGGTAGTACCTGTTGTAGAAATAAGGGTGGTACTGTTACCAGAACATATTGAATTGTTTGAAACCGTTAATACTGGGGTTGAAGGGGGATAAAACACTGTTACTGAAATTATTGATGAAGTGTTGGATACACATCCAAGATAAGTAGTTCCTATTACAGTATAATTACCTGAAGAATCGGCCGTGAAAGTTGAGTCTGTAGCACCCTGAACAGCTACTCCATTTAAATACCATTGATAAGTGTAATATCCTGCAGTATTCAACTGTACACTATTGCCTTTACAAATCGAAGTATTTCCTGAAGCTGTAATAACCGGGGTGGATTTGGGTATAAGTGTTATTGTGTTAATAGCTGAAACACTACTACAACCATTTTTATTGGTTATTTGTACTGAATAATTGCCAGCAGAATTTGCTATATAGAATTGATTACTGGCATTAGTTAGAGGAATGCCATTCAGATACCATTGATAATTGTTCTGTAAAGATGTAGATAGTACAATATTGTTTCCATAACAAATACTATCAGATCCTGTGCTGCTGTATAAAACAGGAGTGGAGGCAGCAGGATAAACAGTTACAGAAACGGGGGATGAACTGCCTGAGATACAACCTGCGTTGTTTGTAGCCGTTACTGTATAAAAACCTGCCTGAATAGCAGTGTAAGATTCTGCAGTTGAATTAGATATAATATTGCCATTCAGATACCATTGAAAAGAAGAATATCCAATATTAGAACTACTAAGAACAACATAGCCTCCTGGGCAAAATGAAGTATTGCCGGTAGTGGAGATAGAAGGAGCAGCAACAACAGCACTCATCGTTAATATAACCGGGGAAGACTGCATAGATGTGCAGCCATAAGAATTTATTCCTGCAACAGTATATGAACCAGCAGCAGCGGCGGCATATGATGAAATGTTAGCACCTGTAACAGGAATATTTCCATAATACCACTGATAAGAACTATAGCCTGCACCTGCTGATAAAACAATATTGCTTCCAGGACAGATAATAGTATAGTTATTGGAAATTAATGGAGTAGGTGTGTTGAAAATTGAAATAGTTGTAGAAGTAGAACTGGCAGAACAGCCTGACGAATAAGTTACATTAACTGAATATTTGCCATTTAATTTAGCATATATACTTTGAGTATTACTATTATTCAAAATTATTCCATTCAGATACCATTGATATGAAATACCTAAGCTTGAGGTTAGTAAAACACTGTCACCATTACAAATTGTAGTACTGCCTGAAACTGAAATTACAGGATTTACAGGGGTTATAACGGTAATGTATATCGGATTTGATAAAGGTGAATTACAACCATTCTGATTAGTTGTTATTACTTTATATACGCCGGCAGACGAAACTGTAAATCCAGATGAATTGCTGGTATTTAGCAAAGCTCCATTCAGATACCACGAATAGGAAGCTCCGGGAGTTGATAATATTGTAGTGTTATAACCATAACAAATTGTACTATTAGATACAGATAAGACTGGGGCAGTAGGATTGCTGAATACATTAACTAACACATTTAATGAAATGTTTGATACACATCCCATATAAGTTGTTGCTGAAACACTATAATTACCTGAAGAGTCTGCTGTATAGGTTGAATCTACAGCTCCCGGAATAGCTACTCCGTTTAAATACCATTGATATGTGTAATATCCGTTAGTACTCAACTGGACAGAATTGTCTTTACAAAATGATGTACTACCTGAGGTAGTAATAACTGGTGTTGGTTTAGGTAAAACTGATATAGTAGTAATAGCAGAAATACTATTGCATCCATTGTTATTAGTGACTTGAACGGAATAATTTCCTGTAGTATTCACAGTGTAAAACTGCCCGGTTACATTCGTGAGAGGGATGCCATTCATATACCATTGATAACTTTTTTGCATGGATGTAGAAAGGACAATATAATTTCCATAACAAATACTATCAGATCCTGTACTACTATATATAACAGGTGTGGAAGCTACAGGGTAAACTGTAACTAAAACCGGAGATGAGTTGCCAGAAGTACAACCTGTATTGTTGGTAGCAGATACTGTATAAACACCTGCCTGAGTAGTGGTATAAGATTGTGCAGTAGCATTAGTTATAGAATTGCCATTCAGATACCATTGGTATCTAGAATATCCATTATTAGAACCAGAAAGTATAACAGACCCTCCAGAACAGAATGAAGTATTGCCGGTAGTGGAGATGGAGGGGGAAACAACAGCTGCACTCATTGTTAAAGTGACTGGTGTTGATTGAGCTGATTTACAACCATAAGAATTAGTGCCAACTACAGTGTAAGAACCTGTTGCAGTGGCTGCATAAGATGAATTATTGGCGCTGGCTACAGGAATACTTCCATAATACCATTGATATGAACTATATCCTGTATTAGCTGATAAAACAACATTGCTTCCAGAACAGATTATATTATTGTTATTAGTTACAAAAGGTGTAGGTGTAACGTAAACAGAAATAATAGTTGAAGCTGAACTGGCAGAGCAGCCTGATGGGTAAGTTACCATTACAGAATAGTTGCCATTTATTTTAGCATAAATACTTTGCGTATTATTACTATTTATACTTATTCCGTTCAAATACCATTGATATGAACTACCTGAACTGGATGTTAGTAAAACACTGTCGCCATTACAGATTGAGGTATTGCCAGAAACTGAAATAACAGGGGTGACAGGAGTAATTACCGTAATACTGATTGTGTTTGAAGCAGCAGAAGTACAACCTGCAGAATTAGTAGTAACTACTTTGTAAGTTCCGGCTGTAGCTATACTTAAATTTGGATTAGTAGTTGTGTTTAATAATATTCCGTTAAGATACCAGGAATAGGAGTACTCCACAGAAGAATTCAGTGTAAGGTTATTGCCAGCACATAAAGTAGTTGAACCCGTTATACTCAGCATTGGGGTCGTGGGATTGTTATTAACATTAATACTTAATACTGAAGAACTATTAGATGTACAACCATCCGAAGTGATTCCAGTAACTGTGTAACTTCCGGTAGCATTAGCCAGATAGCTTTGTGTGGTTGCACCAGTTATTATATTGTTATTTAAATACCACTGATAACTGGTATATACTGATCCTACATTAAGCTGTACTGATCCTCCCTGACAGAATGAAGTATTACCACCTACATTAATAACAGGTGTTGTTTTTGTAATTACATTTATAACAACAGGCAGAGAAGTAGCAGTGCATCCATTGCTATTGGCAACAGCAACAGTATAACTTCCTGCATTACTTACAATGTTCGTTTGAGTACTGGCATTGTTTATAGCAATTCCATTATTATACCATTGGTAGTTGTAGGCTGATGAGGAAATTAATGTAAGGCTGGAACCAAAACATAAATTAGTAGATCCAATAGTTGTAATGGAAGGTACAGCAGGCGATGAATTTACTGTTATAGAAATACCGGTTGCAGATAATGAAGAGCAGCCAGAAAAATTTGATGTATTTACAGTATAAATACCTGTACTTGAAGCTGTATAGGATTGTCCGGTAGCGTTAGGAATAGCATTTCCATTTAGCATCCATTGATAAGTGCTGTAAGAAGAATTATTACAAGTTAATAATACAGATCCTCCTGAACAAAATGTAGTAGTGCTTCCAGTATTTATAGTGGGATTCACAGTACTTACAGTTGAAATTATAACAGGTGAGGAAATTAAAGTACATCCACCTAATGTCCCTGCTTGAAGAGTATAACTTCCGGCTGTAACAGCAGTATAAGACTGGTTGTTTGCACCGTTAATAGGGCTGCCATTCAGTAGCCATTGATAGTAACTATAAATGGTATTGCTTGATAATAAAACACTACTTCCTTGACATAAATTAACAGACCCCAATGTATTAATTACAGGCTGTGAAATGGCATTTATATTAATAGTTAATGAATTTGAAAAATTTGATAAACAACTTCCATTGGATACTGTTGCTGTATAAACCCCAGTATTATTGATATATATTGATTGATTAGTAGCACCATTGATAGCATTTCCATTAAAATACCATTGATAGCCATTACCTGGGCTACAAGTAAGAGTGTCATAACTGTTACTACAAATATTGACAGATCCTTTTGAGCTTATTACAGGTGTTGTTGGTGTTGAATTGAAAGTGACTTTAGTAGCAGCTGAAGATATAGATTTACATCCTGTACTATTAATAGTAATGACGGTATAGTTTCCTGTAGTTGTTGCCGTATAAGATTGGCTGTTACCTCCCGAAATAGCTGTTCCATTTAAAAACCATTGATATGAATTTTCTGAACTACTTGTCAGGACAATGCTATTACCTGAACATAATGTAGTGCTTATATTGCCAGACGTAATAATAGGGGTGGAAGGTGCTGGAATTGCTGTCAGTGATATATTGTTTGAATAAGTATTACATCCGTTGGGGATAGTGGTTAATACATAATAAGTTCCTGTATTGTAGGCATGATAGGTTTGGTTGCTGGCATTTTGAATTGGACTGCCATTAAGATACCATTGATAATTTACTCCAACACTACTGGTTAGTATATCTGAATCACCTTGGCAAAAAGTCTGAGCAGAACTGATAGTTACATTTGATCCTGTGGTTAGGATTACGGAACCATTAATAGTTAAAGTAGGTATTGATCTCAAAGAAGAATCCTGACTAAAATAGGCGACAGGATTGTTTGATAATGTAATAGGGGATACTTTTCCAAAGGACCCGATAATTGAAAACCTCAAGGTGAAAAATAAAGAAGAGTCAGATATTGTTACCCCTTTTTGTTTAGAGTCGTTCCAGTTGAAGGTAAGATAACCTGAAGGAGAAACGTTTAAATTCAAAACTCCTAAAGTTGATGAGCCATTATTAGAAATATAGCTGTATTTAATAACAGAAGTATCCCAGCTGATGGAACCGCCTGAACTGATAATTTTATTGAATCCTGTAATTTTTACAGGTACATCAATGCTGGATGGAAATGATGTTGCATTTAATGGGCAAACAATCTGAGTGGTAGCAAAATAACTAACAACACCAGTTGGCGGCATTAACTTTACAGAGTAAATATCAGTTGCATTTAATTGCAAAACTGAAAATACCAATCCACAAATTATAAGGTGTATAAT
>Ga0208259_1000500_pt1 | contig 11076 bp, 7 predicted proteins | sample CryBogCBH22May08_FD_184618 | JGI IMG/M metagenome (GOLD analysis project Ga0208259, IMG submission 184618) | Freshwater microbial communities from Crystal Bog, Wisconsin, USA - CBH22May08 (SPAdes) | ecosystem: Environmental > Aquatic > Freshwater > Lake | place: Crystal Bog, Wisconsin, USA... | reverse complement strand
AGATACAGTAACATAGTCTTCACCAATGACGGAAGTAAACACCAATGACGGTAGTAAAATCACTAACTTGACTGGGGGTTAAAGCCAGTCAAATTAGTGATTTCGCTACTGTCATTGGTGAAGACTTCACCAAACTTGCGAGAAGAAACAGAGATAGAGACAGAGACAGATAGAGAAACAGAGACAGAGGTAGCGACAGAGACAGAGACACAAACAGAGGCATAGACAGAGACACAAACAGAGACATAGACTGAAATAGAAACTGAGAAAGATACAGATAGAGAAACAGAGACAGAGACACAATCACTATTTCCTCTATGTCAAGCATAACCGAAACAACAACCGAAACAACAATAGCAAAGACGGATAGGTTGTGTAGTACCTATTTTCTCAATTTTTGGTGTATTAGAATTACATCGGTGTAGATAATAATATAACACAAGAAGCAATATAAGCATTTAATGTATAATATCAGAACTTAATAAAAGAAAAGTATTTCCGCCGAATAATATAACATAATATAAAACATTTCTTTTTCAAGGCAATTTATACATATATAAAACATTCATGCATCAGCCAGTTCTCATCTCAAATTTCTGCTATTAACAGATTTTTTATTTTTTATTACTGCTGCGGAATTTGGATTTTCATTATAATTTGATAAAGCTTTCACCGATCTGCTCTGGGTGACATTAGAAATTTTCTTTGTTGTAGCAGGCTTGACTCGTGCTTTTCTTTTGATTTTATCAACACAACTATCTCTAGTACCCTCAGTAAAATTCTCATCCAAGTTCGTAGAATGAGATTCTTCTTGATTAACATTTGACCGTCTGTCGCTTGATTCTGGGCTTCCTTCTTTCGAGTTCGGCGAATGAGAAACTTGCCAGGTTGATTCATGACGATCATTTTCAGGCCCATCTATATAATGCTTAGTATGATGCATGGGAAGACGATTGATGCTGCTACTACTGCTACTACTACTACTGACTAAACCATTGTTCGCCCATCTTTCATTTTGATGTCGTCTATAAACTGCGCCCTCTTTACGTCTTTTGGAGAAGCTGTCTTGTTCATCAAGCTGCGTTTCACCACTTTCATTGATGTCCTCTTCATCGTCATCGTTTTCATGAGCACTCGAGACTTCGTAGTTGCTTGCGGAGGAGGAAATTCGCCGTTTCCCATTATGATGAGATATGGATGAATTGTTGACAGCAGCATTCTGTGTATGTGCGAAGGAGTCTTCGTTGACAGCATCATAGTCATCGTAAACATGATCACTCGAGAGTCCGTAGTTGCTTGCAGAGGAGGAATTTCGCCGTTCCCCATTATGATGAGATATGGATGAATTGTTGACAGCAGCATTCTGTGTATATGCGAAGGAGTCTTCGTTGAGAGCATCATAGTCATCGTATACATGATCACTCGAGAGTCCGTAGTTGCTTGCGGAGGAGGAATTTCGCCGTTCCCCATTATGATGAGATATGGATGAATGGTTGAAAGGAGCATTCTGAGTAAAGTACAAATTGTTGACAGCATCATTCTCGTTCCTCCTCAAGAAAATTTGTTGGTCATTGTTTTGTTTGTACGACGGACGATTATTTTCAGTGTACACCTTGGCCGAAGAAACGCGAACTCCATTATGGCGAGCGTTGAAGCATTGTTCTTGATCGTACGACTCACGAGAAATGGGTTGCGAAAAGTAAGATAGCGACAAGTAATCGTCTTGAGAACTTTTTTGAGAACTTGACATCAAGGAAGAGTATTGCGGTTCGGAAATACGAGACGACGACGGATACGAATGAGATGATTGTGAAGTGTCTAAAATTTTTGTTGCCCTTGGTTTTATGTTGTTAGTTGTAGTAGGGGGTATAATTGTCCTTGAAAGATTTTGAAGTGCTGTCGGTTGGACGATAGCCTCTTTGAATTTCTCCTCTATGTCAAGCATAACCGAAACAATAATTGCAAAGACAGATAGGTCAAACGATGACGATAACTTGTCGAAGACTTTCCAGTGTTGTTCAGCAACTTCCATAAAAACTGCAGGTGAGAGGACATGGTTTCCAACGTACGCTTTACAAAGTTCCTCACAATGAATATTGGACGCGAATGTACATCCTCCTCTCACATGAGGGGGGTAAATAGCGTTGTCCAATAAATTCACACTTTCATCGGAAACAAGATACAGGGTGTAGTACACTCTCCCTTAATAGAAGCAGTTTACACATTATCAGCGACTGGTGGTATTTGGGCATACACAAAGTTCATAATTGGGAAAAGGTTTACCTAAATAGAAATGGTTCAAACGGTATATGAAGTTGTCAAAAGAAATAAAATCCGTGTCTGATTTTTCGGCGTATAAAAAATTAATAATAGGAATGTAGTTGGTGTCTTTCGTCGAAGAAAAAATCAGCTGGATAGGGTGCTTGTTGACAAAGTTTAAAAGATTTTCGATCGAAACAACAGTCCTTTGGAAGTGGTCTTCTTGTATTTGTTTTTTAAAATCATCGGTGAAGGTTGTGCTTGTCTTCAACCTCAATTCATTCAATGTAAAATAGAACGACTCAACAATCTTGCCATAAGACTTTATGCACGCTGGGTTTACCAAATCACTACTATTATTCCAGGCTTCTTGATACTCTGAACGATATGGGGTGGCAATTCCAAGATAGTTCCAACATATAGAAAGACTTTTGTCGACTTCATATATAAAAGTTTTGTAGTTCTTCGCGAAGTGGACAAATGGACCTTCGGAACCACATGTGTCTTTCAAATCTTTCCAGAAAGATTTGCACATTCCAGATCGTTTTTTAAGCATGATGTCCGAGAAAAGACCAAAGCTTGATTTAGTATATTCAAGCCCTTTTTAAAAAAATATATACAAAACGAGCATTAAAGTAGGCAGAAATTAATTTTTGGGTGTTTGTTTGAATAAACAACACACCAGCTAACAATCCAAGTTTTGATGAAGGATTCAGTAATACAGAGGCAATGCGAAAGGTAATGAACTCTCGATGCTTTATGTAAATATCATATAAAAATTTGCCAAGAAAGCCCTTCTGATGAAGAAATATTCCCTACAAAGAAAAAAAAGAAAAAATAACATCAAAAATTACTTCAAGATGGATACTAGTACGCTAAGAATGGATTATTTGAAGAAACTTACCTCGCGAATAACAGTTCTAAGGAATAAATCAATACAATTATTCATCTGTGCATGATTTTCAAATGCATGAACCAATGCTTCTTGATATTCTTTCATGTCTTTCATCTGAGGATCATACACAGCGAGATCGTTTGAAATAAGTTTGCAGGTTTCTACAAGTCTTAAAACCAATGACTCTGCTTCTTTGATTTCTAATCGAAGATTGTATGCGAGTACGGCTCCACTTGCGTTGGGAAAAATCACGTGATCAGCTGAAAGAAGTCCAATCTCCACTGACAGATATTTGGGGGAACAAGCCTTTTCTAGGACTTTTGTGGTGTTTCTTTTAATTACGGTTTGGATTGGATAGCGAGGACTTGGGTTGGCGTTGTAATTTGAGAAGATTCCAGCTTCCGCAGAAGTTAGAGTGCATTTAACCTTACTTAGCTGTTCAGGAGTTAACATAGAAGGCAACAAGGGATCTGATCGAAGTGAATGTAAATTTTTCTTTGAGGATGTAGTTTGTTCTTCTTCATTCGATGATGCTATCGATGATCCTCCTCCATTTATTGATGCTCGGGCTCCTCTACTGTTCATTGACGACATCGTTGAGGAATCGTTGGATTGTTTGGCTGCGATTCTTTCTTGCTTGATGGCTGGATGGTGTTTAACAAGAAGCACCAAGCAAGTATTTCAAAAATAAAAAAGTTGCTTGTTGTTGTCCCGGGCGGGTCCCGGGCGAATAAACAGCTCTTTTCCGGTATAACGTTATGGTACTAATATAATAACGTTTGCCCAAATGCAATATATATTGAATTCGGACAGTTACAAAAACGTTATAAAACGTTATAAAACATTAGGAATTGTACAGTACAGTTGTAGCTACTGACGGAAACTGCTGTACCTGGCTGGTACTCAAACGGTAACTACCCTGCCTAAAGCTACTAATGAAACAATTTCTTCGCGTACTACAGCTCTAATAAGTCAAGCAACTGTTTATTCCACATTGTTTAATTGGCTGTCTTCGCTGAGAGAATGCAGAACAAAAATAAATCTCCATATTATTGTGTAAAATGCCCTTGTTGTGATGTTCAAATAGAAATAAAAAATAATTCCAAGGATGCATATGCAACTTTGAGTCGTCATTATAGCCAACGTCACAAGTTTATTCCTGTTCCTGATGCGGTTCAGGAGGAGCCAACTGTTAGTTTGAAGAAAAGAAGAACAAAAAGAATACAAATTGAGCCCACCACATATATAACGAGTACACAACAGTCACCCAGTAAAGCTCGATTTCCCAAAGACTATGAAACTCATCTGAATTCCCTGGAAGAGGTGGCTATAAAAGAGTTGAAGGTGGCTGATGCTGCTGAGAAGAAGAAAAGGTCGAGGGAGAAGTACAATGGTATTTCAGAAGTGTGTTATGAATCAGAAGAAATGGATAACTATCACCAGAATGACAATGATACTAATGGTCAAGAAGAACAAGCAGAAGAAAATCATCATGATTTGGGCATCTTGTTGGATAGTCATACACTTTACCAACAACTCAAGAATCGCTCAACTCCCGTGTCAAAACAATTTAATGAACAAGAGGCATTTGATTTGTTCAAAAAACTCTTGTAAGAAGCAAGAACATTAGTTTTTAATAATTTTTCTCATTGTTTACTTTGTTTTTTTATGCGTTTGTTTTTGTTTTATTTAAAATTAATGAAAAAGAGGCATTTGATTTGTTCAAAAAACTCTTGTAAGAAGCAAGAACATTAGTTTTTAATAACTTTTCTCATTGTTTACTTTGTTTTTTTATGCGTTTGTTTTTGTTTTATTTTTGCGGTATCGCTCTTGTAGGGTACTTCATCCATTGATTGATCATCCTCGTCTAGAGTTGACAAAAATACCTCATCTTGAATGGCTTGAGTATCAGCTCAAGGTTTTGATTGACATTTCAGTAGACAATGTGTATTTTAATGGCGATGCAAAAACCATCCGCGGTCAGACAATTCCTGTTGAAAAGACAACCGTAGCAAAGATTTATTGTTTTGCAACGAAACTAGGTCTGTCTTAAATAGGAGCAAGTTCTTCTCCCGTTGTGTTGTTAACCCGCCCCCCTTTTTGTGTGCCTTCCTCTGCACATCCTCCTCCTTAAAGGTTTGTCCCAAGCGGAAGGTAAAGATCTAATGGAACTGTTAGTGGATCTTCGAAAATCGTCGAGTAATTCAGAAAACTCGCATTTGCCATCATGGCTCACAATTGCTAAAAATTTTGAGCATGGATTTAAACATTTTAGTATCAACACTGTGGTTAACACTTTTTCTGAAAATATTTTTGGAAAATATGATGCCAGGGGGCAACGTCTCAAAACAATTCAGTCCGGTCAACTCAACGTTATGGAAAGAATTGCTTGGGCGTTGAAAAACATCCGAAAACCAGAGAATTTTATTTCTGAATCAAACGTTTTGATTTGCCCACACACAAATGAGAGAATGTATACACATTTTGGTAACGGCAAACGAATGGAAAGTCTTTGCAAAATAGTGCGAGCCAAATACGGGCCCAATGCTGTTCCTCTGGTTCTAGTTGCATTTTGGGATAGTACTCTTGTAACCGAAACACATACAGAATGCCCCATGTCATTGGCGATTTTGAATGTTTTACGCGAGGATTATAAGTTGGGTATCGTTGGCTACTTACCAATAAATCTTCCTCATCGACACCAAGAACTCGTGAAATTGATTCGACAAGAGTTTAAATTTACTGACGTTAATACGGGCTTAACGACTTTGCCATCGAAAGATCTTGCTAAGGGTGCATTCAACACTTGGCAACGTGACTTAAAGCGCAACTTGGCTTATAACGCATTTCAAGGCATTCAAGATTGTCAAGACACTGGTGTGTATTTACAAGTGGGCGCCAATGCAACCGAAGATTGCAAAAATACGCATTTAATGATTCCCATTTTGGGTGGAATTTCTGGCGATACTGCTGAGCAGGATGATGTTGCGGGATCTTCTTGGCTCAAAACAATTTTCAGTTGTCGGCGTTGTATGCTAACCAACCCAAGGTCATTTTCGATTGCCGTCCTTCAATTGTATCTTGGGGCCACCGTTGAACTTCTTGCTCAGGTTACTACAGAATCTCTTGAAAAAAAATACATTTTACGAAAGTGGTATGAGGGTGACCAGGAGTATCTTTTGCGCGGTATCATTATGAGGATTACAAAAAAGAAAAGCATATACGAAGAGGGAGAGGTATCAACTGTAAATGACGATATAGATGAGTATACATCAGAGAAACACAATGACGATCCAGACGACTATAGCGTAATGGACCAATGGGGTTCTTCAGAACAACTTTCTTTTGAAGAAGCGAAGATCGCTGTTGAAAGATATAAATATTACGATAACTCCTCCTCGACCAGGGAATATGCAAACTCTCGCTTTAAGGGGATCGGTGGTATTGTCATCCGTGATGACATCGTGGGTATATTAGTGCAGCCTGTACAACGTGGTGGTAAATCTAATCCACACAGAGCACCATTAAAAGTCCATATTGACAACATTATGATTGCAACATCTGCGAAAAAAGGAAAATTTAACAACACGCCTATACCTGCATATGACCAAGACCATGAACATGATGGATACAAAAATGTCGATTGGAAGCAGGTTACCAAAATAGATGAAAGCAAAAGAAATAACCTTCATATGCGAGACATGTTAAGTACTCCAAATCAAGTCATCAAATTTCGTTGTGATAGTCAATGTGAATTCGAATATGGACGAATTTGCGAACTCCTTTCCGTGCTAACTGTCGCATATCGCAAATGCAATGGGACGGAAAAAATCGTGAAGTGTCTTTCGTCCGGGGTTAAGGTATTAAAGAATGCGGAGCAATGCTATGCTAATTATCATCGCCCCCATGACCACCGCAAAATTCACAAATTCATGAAGCCTGATAATACGGGTATACCAACTCCTTTGTACTATCTAGCAGTTGTAACAAGGATTCATTCCGATAGGAGTGCAGATGTTGTTTTTGTTGATGATCAAAGCAGAAATTTCAAAATACCAAAATATACGCAAGGTGCCACTATTGTCAACGACGATGAGGAGAAGAAAGAAGGAGAGGAGGTGCACTCTCCGGATATTCCTGGTTTTGTGTTTGTTCAAGGTGACAGAGTCGATAAAGATATGGAATATTTTGCAGTAGGAGGGGAGGCCGTTCAAAAAGCGCGTTTGGAAAATTTCAAAGCAACAGGGAAAAAATTAAGACTTAAGATCAAAAATAGATCGACTCCCCAGAATGAAATGCAACAATTTGGTGGAGAGCTCGAAGAATGTTGTAAGCATTTCAACATTGCTGTTGGTTCAAACAGACTTAAAGAATTTTCAATCCTTTCTGGGGACAAACATGGTTTTTATCGAAGCCTATGGGTCGACGTTCTACACACCGTGTTTGGGGTTATGCATCGAACGGCATCTTATTGTGTTGGAATCATTGAAGCAGTTGGTCTAAATGATACGAAACATTACGGTAACAATTTACAATCGCTCTTTAGTAGAGTGAAATTACTTCCTCGACTGTCTGGTCAAACGATCACGCCAACTGAGCCGTATCACGTTTTCAGTGAAGGGATGGAATCACCTCTTGTCTTCAAGGCTAACTACAAACTCACGGAATCAAACAAAATATTAGGATCGATAGACAGCGACAAAGCGCCATCCATTGTGTTTGCAATTCTCTTTGGTATAGGGGAGTTGGATGATATCCTTCCCACAAGCATCGACTGGGCTACGGAACAAGGATATAAAAGAAATTTTCCTTGCTACACGACGCTCAAAATCAACATTGCATCCATTGTGATCAATGCTTTGGCATCAGCATTGGAACTTCATTATTTCGTCAGGACAAAAGAATGGAGACAAAGTGAGATTCAGGGTTACGAATATGTTATCCGAAACTTTCGGTACCATCAGTCCAGATTGCGTTGCCTCATGTATGGTTTAGCAAGGGTGCCTTATGTTGATGACAAGGCCATTAAAGAGCATCTTTGCTCACATCTTCCAAATCAGGTCGAAGAAATCGTTGAAAGATCAAAATATTGCTCTACTCATGGCGAAAAAGGTCATGGGGTTTTGGCCAAAAATCCCTACGAAGAATCGAGCCATCGACGTTTTGGTGCGACAGCACATGTCGAAATGTTAAGGAATATCACCAAAAAAGAGGGGGGGAAAGCGATTGAAGAATTATATTCTCCTGACGCAGAAAAGGCAAAGCAAGATGAAGAACGAGCGCGTCTTGCGGCGCCAGAGGTATTCGCTAAGTTCGATAAGCATTCTTATTTATATATTCAAAAAAAGGAGGGAAGACATGAGACTTTTTCGTGTGGCTATGATAATGAAGCATTGAAGAAGAATAAAATGCCGCGTCGAGAAAATGACAACGAGTTAGCAAAAGACGTGACAGGGGAATCAGTAATGCATAAAAGACTCGGTTTGATGCAGGGGGAGAGACGTTATGGAGAAGATGACCGATGCAAAAAAATTATAGGCCTTCTAATGAAATTTTATCACGAATTTTTCACCAACCACGAATTTCGAAAAATTAAAATGATGCCCGTAAAGAAATTGAAAACTCGTCATGCCAGTGAATCCAACTTTATTGTCGTTGCCAACCCAGTAGCCCCTGATGCAGCCGTAGAAGATAATCAAGGAAGAAAAGGCACTAGTCCGTTGTACAGTTACGTTATGGTAAAACATGATGATGACGGTGGTGGTGAAGCTAATATACCCTGTCAAGTTTTGAGCATTGTTTGTGTTCAAAAACAAATTGCCGACAACACACAACCCCCTGAGAACTTAGTGGTATTGATTCCCTTGAAGAAAATAGTGCCACCAGGAGGCGCTCCCTTATATCCATATCCTTGTTATACCTTGAGAATTCAGTCAGATATTTTCATCACTCCATTCAACAAGATTGTTGCGCCTCTTTGTGCTATTCCAAAAATCACAATAACAGATTCTATTACACATATTGATACTTCTGATGTTTACATCATCCCTCTAGAGAGAATTCGACACCCCACCAACAGTGAAGTCTTGATCAACAAGATGTTCTTGCTTAGCCGAAATGATAATAATCCATCAGAGAATTTATTCGTTACAGAAGAAAGAATAAATGAGTGGGCTTTACGTATGGATTACATTTCAGAGAAAGCCCAAGCAGCAAGTATGACAAGAGAGCCAAAAAAAAGGGCAAAAAAGAAGTCAGGAGAAGGAAAAGTAAAAGGAGGCACCGAGGAGAAATGGGAGGAAAAGGTGGATGAATTTGGCTCAGATAGCGAAAGTGAACATGAGCAGGATGATGAAAATGATGAGGAGTAGAGGTCGGGGCGTGATTAGTTATGTTTGGATAATTTTTAAACGCCTACCATTATTATTAAACACATTTTTATTCGTTCAACATACACAGGCCAAATTTACCGACAATAACCTCTTCTCTCTTTTTTTCCCTTGTTCTTCTTTTTTCCCCTTTTTGTGGGGTAGGCTTTAAAAAGTAGTACGAGTTATAATTTTGACGTCTATATCAATCTCAGCGCTCTATGACTACGATGACCCATGCATTCTGAAAGTTATGTGGGTATTCAAGTTCATCGCCGCAATCGAATCTTATTTTCCAGGTTGTGTCCTCGGGGGTGAAGTTTAGTATTGGCAGTAGGCCTTGGTCGACGCGTCCGTGGAAGGAAATTCTTTTAAGACTTCGCATTGTTAGCATGGCCCGCAGGAGAGGCTCATCTATGACAAGTTGGCTGCAATACTCGATTTCAATTTCACAGAGGCCGGAACAGTGCTCAACGATGGCGTGGAGAGAGGACGCTGTGATGCCGGTGAAGTTGTTGAGAAAAAGGGAGTTGATAACCAGGTGCTGGATCATATCAATGAAACCCGCATCACTGACTCCCTCGGCGTGCTCGAGTCTCAGATCCTTGATGGAGTGGAAGGCCCGGGCGAGGCAATGTAGCACGTTGTCATCCACCGTGCACATTGCCTCGTCGGTCCGGCCCTGGTCATTATTGATCGTAAGGAGCTCCAGTTGCTTCTCTGGCGCAAACCCGGTTTCATGAAGACACTGACCGGATGCGGCTATAAGAAAGTTTTGGATGTCGGAGGAGACGACAGTTCCGTCGATAAATGCTCCATCCAATAATATCTCCGTTAACTTTTGAACATGTTCATAAAAGTAGCTCAATCCCTTCAGACTCATTTGGTGCTCACTGGGTTGAGAGTACTCAAACCTAACTTGTTCGAGTTCTCGACAGTTGCTTAGGGCAACCAGCACATTATCGTCCATATTCTTGCAGTATACCATAAAATACCGGAGCTCTTGGCAGCCCCCAATTGCCTGCAGGGTGTCCACGGTATAATCAACACCTGAAGCGCTGACTTCCTCGATACAGTGCGCGAATTGGATAAGGAAGGCTTTAAAGAGGGCGTTCTCTACTTCGGATCTCAGTGGTGAAAGTGATGAAATCTGACGGTACCATCTGAGCTCTTCGAAGTCTTGGGAATCTATCCTGATAACAGTCCAGCGAAAAAGCTTTGCAGCCTCGAGGAAGCGAAAATGTGCAATTGGCTGACGGAAGCTGCGATCGCAGAACTCTATATTCTCACTCGTGCTCGAACAGCAGTTAATGATATTATTATCCTCCTCCTCATTCAAACTTTGAAGACACCTATTGCACCGGACAACTTCGGCGGTACACTGAAAGGATAACTGGTGTTAGTAGTAATATTTATTTATGAGTGCTTATTATATATTACCCGATAGATTGCCCAGAACTCCTTGTCCATGAGAAAGTTTAAAATCTCTCTTTTGATGGATAAAGGTATATCATGCTTTCGCTGTTTCCAAAGTGTCGCCAGATTTTCTAATTC
>Ga0208259_1000496_pt1 | contig 11140 bp, 25 predicted proteins | sample CryBogCBH22May08_FD_184618 | JGI IMG/M metagenome (GOLD analysis project Ga0208259, IMG submission 184618) | Freshwater microbial communities from Crystal Bog, Wisconsin, USA - CBH22May08 (SPAdes) | ecosystem: Environmental > Aquatic > Freshwater > Lake | place: Crystal Bog, Wisconsin, USA... | reverse complement strand
TTTCGTGACATTCTTGCAGAAGATGGTGTTAAGATCATTGTTGAAGTCTTCAATGCGCTTAAAGAAACTCCACAAGGATGTTGGGTACTTAAAAAAGGTGCGCCAAACTGGAATGGAATTTCAACAAAGTATCAACGTAAAGCTGGTGTTTTAAAGTGGATCAGCAATACATCAAGAAAGAAGTATTGTTATCCAACGGTAGATGATGCTCTTTTTAGTTTTAAGAAGCGTAAAGAGGCACAAGCAAGTAAACTTAGGGTACAATTGGATCAAGCGGAGAAAGTAATTTCTTCTTTTGATAATTTTAAAGATTTGCCAGTTGATGATTTTAGTTGGTCGTATCCCTATGATGGGTATAACTGTGGTAAAATTGATGCACATGAAAATTTAATTTGGGATTGATGATATGAATGAAGCACTGGAACTTATAGATAAGATTGAAACAACAATGTGGTCTATCACACTAGAGGAACAAACTGTAAATATGATTCGCAATCAAGCAGAAGAGATTGTCCGTCTCAAGGAATCAGTTGCGCATTATAAGGCAGGAATACCCGTAGTTACAATGCGGTCATACGAATGTAAGACTGTAGAAGACTGGCAGCAAATGTCGCAATACTACGAAAGCCAGTGGTCTCGCTGCTCTACTTCATTCAATAGTGTAGCAGGGAAACTTCGATCTGAGATTGAGCGACTGCATGATGAATTAAAGCAAATGGAGTGTGATGATGTTGGAATTCTCCGGACAGAGAACCAGAATCTTAAAGAAGTATTGTCTATGCAGCAAAGTACTGGAGCAGAACTTTTAGACCTTCGTGCAGATAACCAGAAGCTGCGGGACGCGTTACTGAATGTGGCGCGTAAAGCAGAAAGTCTGAAGCGTGAATGTGGTGATGACCCAGAAAGCCCACAAGCCATTCGTAATGGGATGTACATGCACTTGTCTTATGTGGCCCGTGCAGCACTTGAAGGAATAAAATGAATTGGAATCTTGTAGAAAAGTGGAACAACCGTAGTAATAACTTTTCGGCTGAAGTATCTCATCATTGTGAACAAAAAATTAGTGGTTTTGATGATGGTCGGCATCGCTGGTGTGTATACATTTACATTTTTCCTGATCACCCAAAGTTCAAAGAATTTGTAGACGATTCTATGTATTCTTCTGCTACAGATAATATTCCATTTCATGGCGGATGTACATTCAATCAACCTGTCTTTGATGATGATGGTGTTAAACAATACATTAAAGTTGGATGTGATTATAATCATTATGGTGATGTACTTTATACTTACATGGATACAAAAGAATCTGCATATTCGGTATTCGCAGATGCCGAACATCTATTCAATTATATGAAAGACTATAAAAATGACAATTCAAAAAGTAATTGATCTTATTGAATGGACTATTGAAGGTAAAATAGCCGCCAAAAATGTTGCCAATTCAATAATTACACAACATATTCTACAACTAAGCATTGACGAACTCAATCTTATTCTGACTGACCTTAAAAAAGAAAAGAATACTATTACACATCAACAATTTATTAGTTGTGCGAAAGCATTGTCAACTCGAAGTGCAGAAATGTGCAATATAAACCCTGCTGATGACTGGTATATGTATTCTGAAGATTACAAGGATGATGTAAAAACAGTCATAAGCATACTTAACATGGAAATCGAAGAAAATGATTGATATTGATATTGGTTCTATTGTAAAAAGTATTAATAACTGCATTTCAGAGTTGCAGGAACAATTGAAAGATATTCAATCGCATTGTCCTCATGATACAGTTTACTCTACAGAACACTCCAACACCGAGGGTATTCCATTTTATGAATGCCGGTGTGTCCATTGTGGAAAATGGTGGACAGAATAATTTAACTTTGATGAAGAGGAAGAAGATGAAATTTGAACTAATGTGTGATAAAGTAGAGCAATGGTATTATACTGAACTACCATCTGAGCAATGTGAATTCAAGAATTATGAATATGAAAATCTATGGGAGTATTCTCATTCTCTAGGTCGTAAGATTCGTAACTTCTTTGAATTGTGGGATAATGGATGGACACCAAATATTTTGGATGGTGTGGATAATTCAGAAGATCATCCTGACGTAGTATCAATGAGAGTAATTCAAGAAGTATGGAAGCGAGTACAAAAATGAAATGTAAGAACTTTGAAAAACGAACAGCATACACAAAAGAGTTTGCCGATATTCGAAATGCTGCATTAACAGGAATTCTAGCATCACTAAACCCAATGGATAGTTATGGTCAGTATTCAAACTATACAAATAAAGAAGGTAGTATTGATTCTATTTCCATTGATGCATATAATTTTGCTGTACACATCACTAATAATCTATGGTTTAAGGAATCAGAATGATATTGTTCCTTTGGAACTTCACTGCGTGAATGAATACATTTTCTTAGATGTAATAATCACTGAAGAGATATAAACATATTATATTACTCATCAAAGCGCCACACAGCTATTATACACATCAAATATAAACTTGTCAAGTCTTTTTATCAACTATTTTAACTTATTTGCAATATATTTTAATTCTGTTGTAAAAATACAACACATTCAACAAAAACATAAAAAAACAAGGTATAATTCAAACATGGCACAGCATAACGGACAAGCAATGTATCAAAAAGTAGCTGTACTATTGAAGAGTGGTGTAACATCACCCGATGGCATTAGGAAGGCTTTTAAGGGGTCTACAGAAGAGAATTTGATGTATAGGCTATCAGTTTACATCCATACAATTAAAATGCGTGGAGGGGTCGTTAAAGTTGTCAAGGATGGAAAAATTGTGGTATCATACGAACTGCTAAATGCAAACAAGTTTGATACTTTCGGTAAATTTATTAAGGAGTAATATATGACAGAAAACAGTACGACAAAGAAGTTTGGATATTTTTGGAGAGTGCTTGCAACATTTGTACTTTATGGTATAATGAAGTTTGTTGACTATCTATTCACCATTTGGCAGCAAGTGGCGGTTGGTTCTCTTGGAGCAGATCAACTAAATTCATCAAATGCTGATTACATTCAGTTTATGATGTATAATAAGTTTATCAATGGGTCTTCTCTTGAATTTGTGTTTGGTTTGGTGATCTTGGCTGTATGGTGGAAGCCAGCAGTAAATTTGTTTAATTCTTTTAAGGAATAATCGTGAAATATATTATGAAGTTTTTGGTTTCTCTGTTGTTCGTTTTTGCATCGTTTAGTTCGTTTGCATATTACGATAAGACTGATCGTGCAGAGTGGGTTGACATTGGTGCAAACCAGTCTGCATTTATGACTACTTTGATTGGTGATAATAAGAAAAGTCAAGTAAAGTTTGGGTCTGTTGCCTACCTTGAAGAAAATAAAGTGGCAGCTAAACGTGTACAGATTCCACACGTTAAGGCAGATAATACTGGTGCACTAACCGACTTTTATGTGTCTACGCATCGTGTGTTTATTCTCGACCGTGCACCATACTCTCGGGATTGGAATAATGATCCAACCAAGGGAACATCTTCCAAGAAAGAAGGATTCCGATTCGAATCTTCAGACAGCTTTGCAATCGAAACTGCAGTTACTGTATCAGCTTTGGTAACCGAAGAAGATGCATCGAAATTTTTCTATACATATGGTGCCGCTAATCAACCCAAGAATGGAACACCAGAACAAGTTTTTGCATCGGTTGCATATGGCCGAAGTCTTGCGGAAGTGATGGATGTTGTGGTACACTCTCGGGTACAAGCATTGTTGGCACGTGAATTTGGTAAGCGTAAACTTGTTGATGCTATGCAAAACAAAGTTGCTATCATGGACGCAGTGGAAGCTATTGTAAAGAAAGAGTTTGCGGCACAAGGTATTACTATTACCAATATTGGATTCTCGTCTGATTTGACATATGATCCGAAGATTCAGACAGCACTTGATGAAGCATTTATCGCTAATATGAAACTGTCGAATAAAGAAGCGTATAATGTGTCTCTTGATCTGGATAAGCGTGATGCAGAGAATTCGGTGATCCGTGCACAAGGTGAAACCATCAAGAAATGGGACGGAAAGATCAGTTTCCCTAGCTTTATGGTAATGTCCGAGAAGTTTGCCGAAATGATTGGTGGATGGTTTGGTGGAAAGTCCGAGACTGTAGCCAAGAAGTAATGTTTTTATGGGTGAACGTCGTATTGCTTGTTATAATGCAGCAGTTGATTAGTAGCCCACCTTTTTTATTGAGAGTATATTATGACTGCAAAACTTATTATTATCCGTGGACTTCCTTCTTCCGGTAAGTCTACACTCGCAAAAACTATGTCCGACTATTACCATGTTGAGACTGATCAGTTCTGGAAGAATGAAGAGGGTGAATATAAGTTTGATGTTACTCGACTTAAGGAAGCCCATGCTTGGTGTCAAAATACTGTAAAAAGTCTTCTGGAAAAGTTAAATGACTCTCCAAGGTTGCGTACTTTCTTTCATGGTATTGTAGTCTCTAATACTTTTACCCAACGGTGGGAAATGGAACCATACTTTCAGATTGCTCGTGATCTTGGAATTGTCCCACAAATCATTACATGTTATGGTAACTTTGGTGGTAATATCCACAATGTTCCGCAAGAAGTTCTTAATAAAATGAAAGATAGGTTTGAGCATGATGTTACTTTTTAAGGATATTGTATGACTTTTGTGACAGTAGATGTGTGTATTGATACCACAGTGGACGTTGATCTTAGTGATATTTCAACAGATGAATTGTTTAATGAACTGGCTCAACGTGGAGAAGATCATTCTGATATGGATGATGTTAATGAATTGGTGGAAAAACTTTATCATAAAGTCTGTCTAAAGCAGAATTATTATGAAGAAATTCGTAATCTTATTTGGCTGACTGTGGGGCGAACAGTATGACTGATGTAAAAACACAACGGGACATGAATATTGAGTTTCGTGATGAAATCAATAAACTACGTGAACGTATTTTTGCACTCGAATCTAGACAAGTTCATCTTCCACCTATGCAAAATACTAATGCGCCAACATGGATTCCCGCGACATTTACGCCACAGAGCAATATTACTTGTGGTGAACGATAATGACAAAAGAACGTAAACTACTAGCCAATCGTATCATCACCCCAGATGGTACTATGCTGCAATCGCATTCTACTCATGATTATATTGTATATACAGACACCGTAACAGGTGAAGATTATATGGTAGATGGAGGAAGTTCTTACTGTCGAGGTAGCGTAAATACAGTTCCTGCTGCACCTGCATATGTTTACTCTGATGATTCACATGATAAGATTCGTGAAGCATTCTGTTGGGGTACTCGTGGTAAAGATGGTATGCAACCAGTGAAATATGTTCCACTGAAAGATTTGGACACTGATCATATTGAAGCTATAATCAAGACTCAAATCCACATTTCAGAGACTATCCGTAATGTATTCAATGCTGAGTTGATTCTAAGGGGGAATAAATGAAACTACTAATCCAAGAAGACCTCATAGGAAAGTATCCAAGAGATCAAAGCTCAACTATTGAAGATGATCAAGATTCCTTGGATATGTGGGAAGAAGTAATCGATTTGTGTAAAAAATGCAAAATATATTATACAATTACACACACTCCAGAAGAGACCATTTTTAAAATCTGGACACAAAAATGTACATTAGATGAATTTGTAATGAATGATGTTTTTTATAATGTATTGGATTTGGTTGATTACAATATGGAATATGGATGTGTTGGTGGAAAGGGGTGTGATTTTTCCATTGTATTGAAAGCTAAAAAAGAATTCTCAGTAAAAGCTATTGTGTCTCCTATAGCGAAAACAAAGCCCAAGTGTTCTGTTTGTGGCACCACAGAAAATGTGCGATGGATGGGTGGTCATCAGCCATATTTGTGTGATTCTGTTGATTGTATTCCATTTTAAGTTTAAATTGTGGTATAATTGCTTCATCAAACAACATGAAAGTAAACACATGACTCGTATCAATTTGGTTTCCGTCAAAGATTTGGCAGATCAGCACTTGTTTGCAGAATGGCGCGAAATTAAAATGGTTCCTGCAGCCCTTCGTAGGTCAATGCGGACTCGCAAAACTAATGACATTTTATCTAAAGTGCCTACTCGATACACATTGAATGCAGGGCATGTTACATTCTTTTTCGATAAGATGAAATTTCTTGTCGAACGATATAAAATGCTGACAGACGAATTGCTTAATCGCAAATACAATTTGTCTGATAACTCTGGCGATTTTACACAATACACCAAAGACATTCCACAAGTGTTTATACAAAATGAATGGAATCCTAACAATAGTGAAATTGCAGTTAATGTAGAACGTATCGTTCTGCGTATATCCGAAAAACCACATTGGTATAAATTTCTTGGAAGTTCATTGACACCAGAGTTCCATTCGCGGTATAATACATTTTTGAAAGTTAACGCATGAATTCCACTCTAACATTAATTCTGTTACTGTACACAAAACACGTTATTGTGGACTTCCCTCTACAGAATAAGTTTCAGTATTCCAACAAGGGTAAGTATGGGCATGGTGGTGGAATCCTTCATGCTTGGTTGCACTCCATTGGAACTATTTTGTGTTTTTATTGGTATGCTCCACATGCATCATGGTATCTAGGGACATTTGATGGTATAATTCATTATCACATTGATTGGGCCAAGGTCAATATCAATGCTAAAATGGGATGGGGTCCAACTACCCATGAAGAATTTTGGTGGCTTCTTGGACTCGACCAGTTTCTTCATATGTTGACATATATTTTTCTGGTGTTTCTTGTAACTTAATTTTGGAGTATAATGATGAATATTAGTGAACGTGAAGAACAATTGGAACATGCACTTGCTGCCGCAAATGAGGAAATTAAATACCTAGAACAAGAAATTCGGTCACTATATAGTGACCTGCGATCATTAGACAATGAATTGTGCTATCGAGGTGCCGAATGAAAGTTAAAATTGGTAATTATTGCACATATTGGGGGCCATATCAAGTAGCCGAACTATTATTCTTCTGGTATCCTAAGAAGAAAGATGAGTTTGGTAATAAAGAGAATGCAGACTTTATTCATAGTTTTGGTAAATGGCTGTCTGTAGATAAGAATGGTGAAGACAGTTGGCTATATACTTTTCTGAACTGGATACACTCTAAGAAGAATCGTACTGTCAAGGTAAAGATTGATAGGTATGATCATTGGAATGCACACAATACAGCATCATTGATACTTGCACCACTATTCAAAAGTTTGCGTGAACATACTCATTCTTCTGGTTTTATTGATGATGGTGATGTTCCAGATCACCTGAAGTCTACCAATGCTGATCCACAGACACAGGAAGAGAAGGATAATGGTCACTCTGATTCTAACTTCCATCTTCGTTATAAATGGGTACTTGATGAAGTTATATGGGCACTGGAGCAAGATAATGCACCATGGGAAGAAGAATTTTATCCTAAACAAATTGATGGTAAGTATGATTTTGATGGGATGAAAGTCTATCAAGCACGAATCGATAATGGATTCCGCTTGATGGGTTGTTATTATAATACTTTTTGGAGTTAAATTATGGGAATTTCTACACACTATTACACTATCCACGGCATTAAGACTGAATGGAATTCTGCTTTTTCTGAACTATTGGATGAAGTATATGATGAAGTAGACACGCCATTTGTGTTGATGGATTCAATGGGTGGTGAATATATGATTTTTGGTGTTGCCCTATTTGATTCTGGTGATATTGGATGGGGGGTTGATAAAGACACTTTTGTTGAGATTGATCCAAAATCTTTTACTAAACTAGAGAAGAAATATAAGAAAGAGTTTGTTGCTAAATTTCCAAAATTTACACATTTGATGGACTCTAAATTTAAGTTAATGACAATAAAGCATTATAGTTGAAAGAATCGAAATGACTGATCAAGAGTATGATACAATAGGTGCAGAACTTATCGAAATGTTTGGCGATAAACTTCCAGACCCAGTGACAAACCCAACACAATTTGAATTTTATGTAAAGTTATACAAATATGAAAGATTTCTCAATGAGCAACGAATCACAGAAACTGGACCACTCCAAGCGAATCCAACAGAAGGAAGTGTACAGCAAGAAGCAACACCAGATATCCAAGGCGAAGAAAGCACCACTCCCGAAGTCACCGACCCACTGTGATAATGCTGTGATGACGTGTGGGTCTTCTGATTGTGCACAATGCGGAAATCCTCGTAAATTCTTTAACGAGAAGACTATCCAAGAAAAAAGTTTTGAGCAAACTGAAAACTGGTACGAGCCATGAATCCACAATTTATTGATGGTTGGTTTGACGGGGAAATGCACTTCGAATATGCAGTATGGCTCGGTCAACCAAACCTATATGATATGGGGTTGTTTGTAAATCGTACAGTAGAAGAGCATACAGAAAGCTATGGTTATGGTATAGTAAGGTTAATTAAATAAAAAGGAATGATATGGCGCAAATTTTGGTAGAAACTGGTGATTACGCAGAGTTGATTGATAACTCTATTATGTTGGAATGCCTCAAGGCGGCTGGCGTTGATAACTGGGAAGGTTACTCAGATGCTATTGAACTGTATAATAAAGCACTGAATGATGATCAAGAATGAAGAAGATTTAGTATATCGTCTACTCAAACGTGCAGAGATTCGTAGACAGATTTCTACTCGCAAATCTGTCGAAGAAGGTAAGCCAGATCGTATCTCCGACTTACTAGAAGAAGCTGCTAAAGAGATACTTCGTCTTCGTATACTATGGTGGAATGACTAAAATGAAATTATCTGAACTTAAACAACATATAGATTTTCTTATTGAGCATGGTTATAAGCATGATGATCCAGAGATTCGTGTTATAATCTCTACATCTGGTTCTATTGGTGGTACTCCTACAGTTGGAATTAAGAGTATAACATCTGGATTTGATTGGGATTCCGGTAAAATCATGATCTCTACTCTTGATCCAATCATGAAGGTAAACCAGAATACTCTGGAGAATCTTCGTAAAGAAGCAGAAAAGATTGGTTATAGTATGTCAGAGAATCGTTCACTTAAAGCTGAAGTAAAAAGACTCCGGGCAAAGGTAAAAGACTTGACACCAGAGTAATATTGTAGTATAAATAAAACAAAGAGGGTGGTAGTCACTCTCTAATTTCTAAGGAGTTTAGAATGAAATCAGGTATTTTTATGGGTCGTTTCCAACCCGTTCACCAAGGGCACATACATGCTCTATCAATTGCTGCATCACAAGTGGAGACACTTTACATTTTTGTAGGGTCTGCGAATGTGTGTCGCTCCATCAAAAATCCTTGGACCTTCCAAGAGCGATCATATATGCTGCGGATTAAGTTGCGTACAGCTAATGTCACCAACTATCAAATTGTTCCACTCAATGATTATCCATATTCGGACAGTCAATGGATGACTGATGTTCGATCAACGGTAGAATTCCTAGGTTTGACAAATCCTGTGTTCTTCGGGCATATGAAAGATGGTAACGACTACCTCAAATGGTTTCCTGAATGGAAATATATTAACGTTGAGGGTGTTTATTCGATCAATGCCACCCAAGTTCGTGATACAATGTTTGAATCGAACGATAAGACAATGCCAGAAACTGTTCGTAAGGATTACGCATTCTACCAAAAGGAAAAGGAAACATTTAAAAATTATCCATTTCCAGAGACTTTGAACTTTAATTGCTCTGATGCTGTGTTAGAATGTCAAGGACACGTTCTTCTCATTCAACGAAAGTTTGCTCCCGGTGCGGGTTCATGGGCTATTCCCGGTGGATTCCGTAATGGAAATGAAACTTTCCTAGATTGTGCAATTAGAGAATTGATGGAAGAAACTAATGTGCGAGTTCCAGAAAAGGTACTTCGTGGTTCAATTGTGAAGACCGAATTGTTTGATTCTCCGAAACGATCATTTGGTATTCCAAGAAACACTTTGGCTGTGTATATGCGAATCAATCCTAATCCGGATGGTTCTCTACCCAGAGCTAATGGTGCAGATGATGCAGCTTTGTGTAAGTGGGTTCCACTAACTGATGCACTCAATAATCTTGAGTTGTATGACGATCACAAGGCAATCATTTCTAAAGTAACTGGTGTGAATCCCATGCCAGCATTTGTTAATATTAAGTAAGGAGATTACTATGAGTTATTCTAAGTCTATTTTATTGAACACGGATTCGTACAAAGTGTCGATGTGGAAACAATACCCAGAAGGAACCGAATATGTCTACTCTTACATTGAGTCACGTGGTGGAAAGTATGACAAGACTGAATTCTTGGGAGTTCAAGCTCTTGCTAAGTATCTTGCAGAACCAATCACACAGGAAGACATTGACTATGCAGAAAAAATCTGGACCATCCACGGTGAGCCATTCAACCGAGCTGGTTGGCAGTACATTCTCGATGTGCATAATGGACGACTTCCCATCCGAATCCGGGCAGCTAAAGAAGGTTTAATTATCCCAACTAAGAATGTACTTTGTACAATCGAAAATACAGACCCAAAATGTTTCTGGCTAACAACTTGGGTGGAAACAGCAGCACTTAGGGCTATCTGGTATCCTACTACTGTCGGAACTACTTCGTGGCACATTAAGCAAGAAATTCTAAACTACTTGGAGAAAAGCGGTGACCCTACTAATATTGACTTTAAACTGCACGACTTTGGCGCTCGTGGTGTATCTAGCTTGGAAAGCGCGGCCATTGGAGGAGGGGCACATTTGGTTAACTTCATGGGCACTGATACTATGTCTGGCATCCTCCACGTTATGGATGTGTACGGTGGCGATGTATGCGGATTTAGTATCCCAGCCGCAGAACACAGCACCATCACAAGTTGGGGTCGTGAAAACGAAGTAGATGCTTACCGCAATATGGTTAAGCAGTTCGGCGGCGCTGGCAAGATTGTTGCTGTGGTTAGCGACAGTTACGATATTTACAAAGCCTGCGAAATGTGGGGAACGGAGCTAAAAGATGATGTTATCAATTCTGGTGCAACTGTTGTTATCCGTCCTGATAGTGGCGATCCTGTTGTGGTGGTTCCAAAGATGCTCCGAATCTTGGCTGAAC
>Ga0208259_1000493_pt1 | contig 11268 bp, 2 predicted proteins | sample CryBogCBH22May08_FD_184618 | JGI IMG/M metagenome (GOLD analysis project Ga0208259, IMG submission 184618) | Freshwater microbial communities from Crystal Bog, Wisconsin, USA - CBH22May08 (SPAdes) | ecosystem: Environmental > Aquatic > Freshwater > Lake | place: Crystal Bog, Wisconsin, USA... | reverse complement strand
CAATTATCCATTAGTTTGCCTCCCGCTAAGTATCTGATTCGGGCAGAAATCGGGGCGATTCCGGACGTAGCAGAGGTGTAGTTTGATGAAAAAATATACCCAAAAACAGGAAGTTGTAACTTACTGATGAAAAGTAACGACTTGTTGACAAGAAGTTGCGACTTATTGATAAGAAGTAACAACTTATCGGCGTTAAGTTGCAACTTATTGTCGTCCGGTTGCAACTTGTCGGTATATAGTGGTGTTGTAGGGGGGTAAGAACATGGTAATATAGAGCCAGGCTTCAACTTTATGTTGTCCGGTTGCAACTTATCGGCGTTAAGTTGCAGCTTATTGTCGCCCGGTTGCAACTTATTGGTACTAAGTTGAAACTTATTGTGTTGAAGTTGCAACTTTGCGTTTTTAGCCTGTAACTGTTGATTAAACAGTAGAGTATTTTCAATGCAAAGTCGTGTATTATTGATAAAAAGTAGAGATAGTGCAGCAATAAGCAGGAACTTTTTGATAATAGATTGCCTTTCTGCGCTAAATTGACAGGTAGTGTTATTAAACCCAATAAGAAAGACCGTATTATGTAGCAATTTGAAACGCCACTTTGATTTATAAGCTGCGTTATTAAATGCAAACCTAGGTAATGCTGCTATAAATCTTTTTTATTTTGGAGAGCACGGAATGAAATGCAATTTTTTATTGATTTATCCGTCTGACCGTTAATAATGCCACCGCTGTATTTGTATAAGACCTTTCATTGGAGGGCTACTGTTAGGACACATCTTTAAATTAAGTTTTATTCAAAATCCATCCTTCGTAAATGTCATAAAATCTAATAAGACCTTTTTGTAAAGTTATTGGACCTGCTTTACGTTGTTTGTTATTAGCTTTCCAGCCACCTGATCTTCCTATTATCCAATATGCCCATTTGATTGTTTTTTCTTTATATGGATTTTTCTGACTGTCTGTTTTACTCTCCTTTTTATCATTTACTTTTTGTAAACATTCTACTTCTTTTTCATTAAATACATAGTCAATACTTTGCTCTTCATTGCTAACATTGGCAACCATAAGTTGCAATATTTTCAGTGCTGCTATCATTGCAATCAGTGTAAGTTTTCTGATTGAATATCCTGATTCTAATTCTGAGCTTTCTATTTTAAAACCTTCTTTTTTCAATAGTCTGTGAAGCTGTTCAATATACCATCTGAACTTGTAGGTTTGTACTATCTTCATGGCTTGATCAATCGTTGTTACCTCTTTTGTAGTAAGCAATATCCATTCAATTCCATCTGTAGATTCAGCTCTGCTGCTTCTACTACTGTTAAACGGATATATTCGGGATGCTTTTTTTTGACATCTGACTAAAACGTAACTAACCTGACTATATTTTGTATCCTAACAGTAGCTTTGGAGGGCAGGGAAAGGGAAGCATTGTATGGAAAGATAAAATGAATCTTATACGTTATTATTTTACAATATAAATTACTAAAATCAGCTCATAAGGCTGATTATATGCCAAAAACCCTTAAAATGGCAACGTTTGCACAAAAAGTAGTCTTAAATAAGGCAACGTTTTAACCTTGATTTAGTATCTTACTATAACTTGCACTATATTTCGTTAATTTTGAATAGTGTGCTTTACGATTATAAATCATTAATATAGCTTGATATGAAAAAATATTTACTTTTTATGGAAGATAGTTTAGCTGCTTCCTGCAAAATATGGGATACTTTATTTTCCTTTATATATAAAAGGTATCAACCTGTATATTTCCAAACAAATCTTCCTTAGAGTGTAATAATATGAATAATAAAAATAGCTTTATGCGTAATATTTCAGGATGTTTAAACAAAACGTATTTACTGGTAATGGCTGCTATATTATTTACGGCAGGAACAGTATCGGCACAGGTAATCAATGAAGGTTTTGAAGAAGCTATCTGGCAGAATTTTGGTACAGGATCCGGCGCCAGTACGTTTGGTTCTGTAACATTACCCAATGTTCCTACTTCCAGTACCATGTCGTATTTAACATTGGCGGGTGCTTCCAATTTTACAACAGCTCTTAATACCTGTAATAATTCCGGAACCTGGTTTTTTTCAAAAGCAACTTCTCAGTCTTCAACTAAACTGGGAGCTGGGGCACACTCCATATCACATTCTGTTAAATTAAGTGCAGGTGGGTATATAATCACTCCTCTAACTCCTGCTGCAGTGGTAAATATCACTTTCTGGGCTTCAGGTACCGGCGGAGCAATGCTGGCTGCTTTAAATACCGACCCAAATGCAGGACCTCCGGGATATAATACCAGTACAAGCAGTGCTCCAGGAGGATTTTCTTTTGCAACCAGTACCTATATGGGTACTAATACCATGTCTTCTTTTAGTTTTGGAGGTACTTATTCTGCACCTTGTAGGTTTGGTATATTTAATTCCAGTGGAAATACCATTTATGTGGATGATATAGAAGTATTTCAACCAACCGGTAATCCACCAACAGTTGCTACCGTTTCTGCAACAGCAGGTATTACTAATGCTGCTGTTACCGGAACTGTAACAATAGGGGCTACCCCTGCTTTACCATTATTAGCAAGCGGAATTATCTGGAGCACTACTCCACTTGCCGGAACCATTGCTGATACTTTACTACCAAAAACAAAAGATATTCCTGCTGCTACAGGTACTTATACGGATGCAGCCGGACCACTGCAACCCGGTACACTTTATTATACCGAAGCTTATGTAATAGGATTGGATGGTAGTTTTTATGTAGGTTCTGTATTACAATTTACAACTTTAGCACTTGCACCACCTATAGTTATTACAGGTGCTGTTACTTCGGTATTATCTTATCAGGCAACAGCCGGCGGTTCCATACCAGATAGTGGTGGTTGTACTATAGTTAAAAAAGGGGTAGTTTGGAGTACTACAGTCAATCCAGTGGTTGGAACACCAAACCAAACTATTGATGGTATGTATGGAGCTACTTATACCAGTATCATGAAACCTTTATTACCTGGTCAATTGTATCATTATAGAGCTTATGCAATCAATAGTTGTTTTCCTAATTCAGTAATTTATGGAGCAGATTCTACTTTTACTACTTTAGCTGCTGTACCGTCTTTAACTACAATACCTAGTAGTATTAACTTTGGAAATGAATTTATCAATAATCCCCCAATTACATTAAGTTATATATTAAAAGGATATGATTTAAATGCGGGTGATTCCGTAATAATAAAAGCACCTGTAGGATATACTATTTCATTGTCGGCAAGTGGACCTTTTAAATCGTCAATAGCGTATCATTATCCTGGCAATACATTTAGTAAGCCAGTGTATGTACAACTATCAACGTCAAATTTCGGAACATATACAGGTCAGATAACACACACCGGAGGCGGAGCGGTTGCACCAAATGTCGATGTAGAAAATGTTACTGGAACGATTATCCAGTCACCAGCTCAATTGAGTAATATGGGGACTGATTTCTGGGCTGGTTTTGGTTGTGAAGAACACATGAGTAATGCAACTACTCAGTTTGATACTGCTTCTGGAAGTGCAAACGGAGCTCACTTCTCCTTATACATTGCTACAGGATCTCAGGCAGCAAATGTAGTGGTGGATTTACCAGGATTACCAGGTTCAGTATCTTTCCCAAGAACAATAACTATTCCAGCAAATTCTGTAACTGAAGTTGGCGGTTTCCCTATTGGTGATGGTACGCCTTCTAATCCAAGTGGAGCTCCAGATTGTAGATTATACTCAACAGGCGTAAGTCGCAGAGGTATTCATGTTACATCCACTAATGGAGTACCTGTTGCTTGCTGGTTGTATGACTGGGCAACTAACAATTCGGCAGCAGGTGCAATGTTGTTCCCTACTAATACCTGGAATTCTTCTTATGCTGTGCAAGCTTATGGAGGTACTACCAGTAATACAGGAATTCCAAGTTCTTATTTCTTTGTAATTGCAAATGATGACAATACAGTATTAACGATAACTCCAACTGCAGATATAATAGATGCTGCTTCTTCCCCTGTCATTACAAAAGCAGCTGGAGGCACTATATCAAATCCTAAGGGTGTACCATTTACTGTAACCTTACCACATAAAGGGGATGTATATAATGCCATGGGACTTGTGGATGCATCGTCCAAAGTAGGATATGATTTAACTGGTACTAAAATATCTACAGATTGTAGTAAGAAAATTGCTGTATTTGGCGGTAATGCAAGAACTTTAATCAATACAACTGCTTGTAATGGTAATTCTTCTGGTTCTGATAACCTGATTCAACAGATGTTTCCTAAAGTAGCATGGGGTACAAAATATTTGTCAGTTCCTACCAAAAACATGCAGTTTAATACCTTCAGGGTAAGTGTTGAAGATACTACTACTAAAGTAAAAGTAAATGGATTCCCTATTTTTACCTATGGTGGAATGGTTAATGCTATCAAAGGAGTATCATGGAACTCTTCCGGTACTTTTTATGAATTCGCAGCAAATATTCCTTTGAATATTACAGGGGACAAACCAATTTCTGTTACACAGTTCATCATGCCAGGTGGTTCATGTGGAGGTGCCTCTGTAGGTAATGACGGTACTGGTGACCCCGAAATGATTCTGTTAAGCCCAATTCAGCAGGCGATAAACAATGCTACCGTATTTTGCCCTGGGTTTAAGGATGGTTCATCTGGCGGCACCTATATTAATGTTATTATTCCTTCAAGTGGAGTAAACAGTTTTACAATAGATGGAAAAACAACTACAGCAACTGTTGATACCGGAAGCAGTAGTTATGCTACACCTTATGGCACTTTGAACAGCACTTTGTATAAAGCTTTTGTAGTACATATTGGTGATACATCGTACCGCTATGCAAAATTCCACGTTTCTTATCCTGCACCACACACTCTTGCTTCAACCGTTCCATTTAATGCAATAGCTTATGGTGAATCACAAGGAGAAAGTTGGGGCTATAATGCAGGTACTGCAGTAAAAAATTTAGTAGATACACCACATTGTTTTGGTCCATGTATTATTTCTGGTAATAATATTGTAACTTGTGTAAATAATCCTGTTACAATGCAAATTGGACTTCCTTATCCTGCATATCAGGTTGATAGTTTAGTATGGAGTGATGGTACAAACAATTTTATAATTCCATTTTCTAATACTACTACAGGTCCAATAGATCCAAAAGGGTATGCCAAATACGATTCTGTTATAGTTCAAAACGGGGATACTTTATTCTATATTTATAGTTGCCCAATTAAATATACATTCAGTTCTGCGGGTATATTTGATATAACTGCTACAGCTATGGGTAAATTTGCAAGCGATTGTCCTGGTGTTAGTATTAATCACCTATATGTTCAGGTTGGTAATGATGTTCCAGCATTTACAGCTATACCTGCTGGTTGCGGAAAAACTATAGTTACATTTACGGATGGTTCAAGTGCTATTGCAGGTTCTTATATTACTAAGTGGCAATGGCATTTTGGCGACGTAAATGGAACTGGTTCCGATTATGTTAGTACTGATTCCACTAAACCAAATCCTTTACCATACAACTATCCAGGTTTAAATCAATATACTGCTGTACTGACTACAACAAACAGTTATGGTTGTGTTGCTTCTGATAGTCTTGTTATAAATCTTGCCTTTTCTCTTACTTCCAAATTTGGAAAAGACAGAGATTCTATGTGTCCTGGTTCAACTGTAAATTTCTCTGATAGTTCTTCTACCAATGCTGCAACATGGAATTGGCATTTTGGCGAACCGGTTAGTGGTGCTAATGATTCTTCTCATTTACAGAATCCATCACATACTTATACCACTCCGGGAATGCACATAATTACTTTACAGGTATTTTCATCTGCCGGTTGTCCGGGTAATATTTTTAAAGATACTATATATGTAATACCATTACCAAAACCAAACTTTACTTTTGGAGGAGTTTGTTTGCCGGGTAGTACTGTATTTACCAATACCAGTGATACTGCTATCGGTATTAAACCATATACCTACTTATGGAATTTTGGAGATGGTAATACTTCCACTGCAACAAATGGGGTAAATACGTATTCAAATCCTCCGGTTGGTGGATATATTGTTAAGTTAACAGCTACTAATGCCTTTGGCTGTGTGGATAGTATCAGTCAGACTGTATCAACTATTTATGGTAAACCTACTGCCGCCTTTAGTGTAGTTAAATCAGATATATGTTTGGGTGATATGGCGAATGTGCTGGATAATAATCAAAGTACTGCTACCAATCAAACTATCACACAATGGCATTGGACATTTGGTTCGCCAAACGATACTACTACTTCCGTACATAATGCTACTCATTTTTATAATACCGTAGGTACTTACAATGTGAAGTTGGTAGTAGTAACCGATAAGGGTTGTATGAGCGATAGTAGTGCAGCACAAACTGTAAAAGTAAATGCAATACCAACAGCATCATTTGTAGTGCCAGGTAGTTGTTTAACCAGTGGAGCAGTAACCTTTACCGATCAGAGTACTATTACCCCTGATGATGGCACCAATCAACCTTTTACACGTAACTGGATATATGCACCGGGCGCAACGGGTACTACTCAGAATGGTACTTATACTTATTTGAATCCGGGAACTTATAATGTATCTGAAACAGTTACTACAGCTCATGGTTGTAGCAATTCTATTACTCAACCATTTGTAATAGCAGGTACTAAACCAAGACCATACTTTTATGTAAATCATAAAGACAGCCTTTGTAATGGCATTGCAGTTACTATAACAGATACCTCCAGAATAGATGTAGGTACTATAGGGCGTGTTGACATAGTATGGGATGTGGTGAGTAATCCTAATACTGTAGTTACAGTAGCAAATCCTGGTAATGGTAAAGCAGGTACAAGCACCAATTATACACATACTTATACTGCAGGTACTTATACCATTAAACTAATAGCTTATGCAGGTACAACTACAGGTTGTGAAGATTCAGTAATATCTACTATTCCAATTACTGTTTATCCTCAGCCAACAGCAGCATTTGTAGTGCCTGGAAGTTGTTTGAGCAGTGGCCCGGCAACCTTTACCGATCAGAGTTCTATTACACCTGATGATGGTACCAATACTCCATTTACTTACAACTGGGTATATGCACCACCACCAGCTACAACTGGTACTACTGCTACTGGTAGCTATCAGTATTCAGCAGTAGGAACTTATAACGTAACTCAAACAGTTACTTCAAAACATGGTTGTACTAACTCTCTTACACAACCTTTTGTAATAGCAGGTTCAAAACCAAGACCATATTTTTATGTAAATCATAAAGATAGTTTATGTAATGGCTTTGCAGTAACAATAACAGATACATCCAGAATAGATATTGGAACAATTGGCAGAGTTGATGTTCAATGGGATTTAAATAGTCCTGCTACTACTGTTACCAATCCAGGAAGCGGTAAACCAGGAGCAAGTACCAATTATACACATACTTATACTACCGGTACTTATTATATAAAACTGATAGCTTATGCCGGTACAACTGCGGGTTGTGATGATTCAGTTACTTTAATTACGCCAATTACTATTTATCCTCAGCCAACACCAGGGTTTTCATTACCAAGTAGTTGTCTTACAGGAGGAGCAGCAGTATTTAATGACTTAAGTACGATTACACCAGACGATGGTACCAATACTCCATTTACTTACAACTGGGTATATGCACCACCACCTGCCACAACAGGTACAACTGCAAACGGTAGCTATCAATATACTGCAGTAGGTACTTACAATGTAACACAAACGGTTACCAGTCAGCATGGTTGTACCGCTTCATTAACGCAACCTTTTGATGTAGCAGGTTCCGAACCTCGTCCTTTGTATTCTGTAAAGAATATCAATAACCTATGTAGTAACTTACCGGTTACCTTAATGGATTCTTCCAGATTAACAGTTGGTGTAATTAAAAAGGTAGAGATCTATTGGGATTATCAAGGTCAGTCTATTCCAGATGTAACTGATAATAACCCATCTTCAGGTATTGCCAATACAGGAAAGAGCTACAGTTATAGCTACCCTGTACTTGGTTCAGATAAAGGGTATGCTATAAAGATAGTGGTGTATTCAGGAGCAACCTGTTCGCACGATACTACTATTAATATTACCGTGCATGGTTCTCCTAAGTTATTCGCCACTTCTATGCTGGATGTATGTCTGAATGCTTTACCAGTTACCATCAATGAAGCAAGCGATGCAAATGGTTTGCCGGGTACATTTACTTATACCTGCCCTATGGCACCATTAGCTATAGTTGGTGGCAATACGTTTGACCCAACCAAATCGAATGGCCCTGTTACAGATACTATAGTAGCAACTTACACTACCACATTTGGTTGTTTAGATGCTATCAAAATACCAATAAGAGTGTTAGGGTTACCATTAGCACATCCAATAGCAAGCTATCCTTTGTGCGAAAAACGAGCTATTACTTTCAGTGATACCTCCAATGGTCTGGGAGGTACCATCAATAGTGTACAATGGATTATTAATGGTATTCCTGTTAGTGGTTCACCATATACTTATTATTATCCTACTTCTGTAAATGATATAGTAAAACTAGTGGTTAAAACAACTATTGGTTGTTCGAGTGATACGGCTAAACTGGGTATATTTATTAATCCATTACCACAGGTGGACTTTAAATTTGATTCAAGCGTTTGTTTACCAAATGGTACTACACAGTTTACCGATTTAACTACTTTGCCAGGTACAGTACAACCGGTATTTACCTACAACTGGGATTTTGGTTCGGGTAGCGGAGCAAATCCAAGATATGCATTTGTAGCAGATCCTACACACAACTTCCCTGTAATTGCTGATTATAATATTACACTGAAAGTAACATCTTCTGTAGGTTGTGACAGTTCTTTGACTAAGACATTACTCTCCACACAAATACACCCAGCACCAGTTGCAAGCTTTACCACTATACCAGTAAAAGCACAGGTATGTTTGGGTGATAGTATATTATTTACCGACAACAGTACAGGGCCTGTTGTAAAATCAATATGGTACTTTGGAGATAGAAATATAGATACAGCCAATTCAATATACCATACTTATACTACTGCTACCAACTATACTGCAATGCATGCTGTAATAGACAATCATAATTGTATAAGTGTAAATAATCCGATAATACAGGTAGTGATAGATGCTTTACCAAGGGTAGATGCGGGATATGATAAATATGTGGTAATAGGTGATTCAGTTGTGTTGAATGAAGTATCGGTAGTAGCTACCAATTTCACTAGTTGGTGGACATCATCGCCATACAATCCATACCTGAATGATACTACCATTCTGAATCCGGTATTTAAACCTACCGATGCAGGAACATTTACCGAAACATTACACGTAATTACAAAAGCAGGTTGCAGTGGTACTTCTTCTGTAAATCTGATAGCATTGAATCCACCTGTTATTCCAAATGTATTTTCACCAAATGGCGATGGAGTACATGACCGTTGGGAAATTGGTTATCTGAATAAATTCCCTGGAGCTACTGTAAAGGTATTTAACAGATACGGACAATTAATTTATAATGTAATAGGATATGCTGTACCATGGGATGGTACTGTAAATGGATCACCATTACCAATAGGTACGTACTACTATATAATAAGCCCTAAAAACGGGGTAAAAGATTTGATAGGTTCAGTGACTATTATCAGATAAAAATACAAAAAAGGTAAAGAATCATAACATAAAATGATTCTTTACCTTTTATCTGAATGATAAGGCATTACTTTTGCAAATATTTCATATAACATATAACCGATATTATAAAACAAATTAACTACACTGCACATGAAAAAAATGTTACAATTAATGAAGGAAAGCAATGATGCGCCTTCAATTAATATTAATAAAAGCTTTTCTTTATTAAGTATAAAGAAATTATTTATTGTAGCAATCTGCGTATTGCTGGTATCTGGCACAACTCATGCTCAAATAATAAATGAAGGGTTTGAAGAAGCTGTATGGAGTTCAGCAACAGCAAATCCAGCAAATAGTAGTTCTACCAGTGGTTCGGTTGTGATTGGAGCAACCAGTGCCAATAGTATAATGACATATTATATTACTAACTCTTCTACTTCGAGTTATAGTTCTACATTAACCAGTTCAGGTACAGGTACAAAATCAACTGCAAGTTCAAAATATACCAGTACACTTACCTCTACGGGTTTAAACACCAGTCCTAATTCTGGTACATGGTGGTATTCCAGAGGCAATACTTCCAGTGATACTAAAATGGTTAAAGTACACTCAGCTTCTCATTCATGGGAAATAGGAGGTGGAGGATATTTAATTACTCCTGTAATCCCTGCAGGTATTACTACCGTTACATGTTGGATTTCAGCAAGTTCAAATTTCTTTATTGGAGCTAATACTGCTACTGCCAATGTACCCATAATGAATTATAATTCCACTTCTACTACTAATGGATTTACGTATGGTTTACAGACATTTGCTTCTGCTGCAAACACTACTATACAATCATTTTCTTATTCCACTTTCATTTCTAATGTAGCTCAGATAGGGTTCTTTAATAAAGGGAATAATAACTTATTGATAGATGATATTGTAATTAATGTAAATCCGGGAACACAGGGAACAGTTACAACAGGCACCAATACTCCTCCAACTTATACCAGTACTATAGTTTCAGGTACTATTACTGCAAATAGTCCTGCACCTAATGCAGTTGTTATATCAAGTGGTGTTTGTTATTCTTCTTCAACTAATTTGCCTGATACCAGCAGCTCTTATACTGTTGACGGCATCAATGGTGTTACATCAGGATCAATATCCTGTACTATCAATGGATTAACACCAGGTACACACTATTGTGCAAGAGCTTATGCTATTACAACTGCAGGTATCATTTATGGAAGTACTGCTACCTGTTTTGATACAAAGGCATCAACTACCCCTACTATTACTACGAATGCAATTTCTGGGTTATCTTCAGTAGCAGCAACAAGCGGTGGAAATATCAGCGATTCAGGTGGTTTAAAAATTGATTCAAGTGGTGTTTGCTGGAATACAACCGGTAATCCTACTTTAGCAAATAATATTACTAAAGATGGTAACTCAACAAATTATGCCAGTTTAATAGCAGGCTTATATCCTTGTACTAAATACTATGTAAGAGCTTATGCTGCCAATAAAAAAGGAATTGTATATGGCAACCAGTTATCCTTT
>Ga0208259_1000484_pt1 | contig 11462 bp, 15 predicted proteins | sample CryBogCBH22May08_FD_184618 | JGI IMG/M metagenome (GOLD analysis project Ga0208259, IMG submission 184618) | Freshwater microbial communities from Crystal Bog, Wisconsin, USA - CBH22May08 (SPAdes) | ecosystem: Environmental > Aquatic > Freshwater > Lake | place: Crystal Bog, Wisconsin, USA... | reverse complement strand
TTATAATGTTGAATAGGAAGTTGTTTGGAATTAATTTTAGGCTAGTAAAATAAAATAGAACTGTCAACAGTTAAAGGTTTTATCAAAAATTCAAATTACTGTGAGAGTTCAATACGAAAATAAGATTAAAACGTATGTGTTGCCATTTTTAAGTGTAGGGAAACGAGGGCAAAGGAGTACTTTATGTTTAGCCAAAGTTTTTCTTTTGATTTTAAAAAGACTGAAAACAGGCACATAATGGAGGGAATTAAGTACAAGAGACTATTTTGATGAAACAATTCCATGGCAGACAATTTATTACTACTTCAATAAGTGGAGCACGGATGGTAGTTTTTTGTATGTCTGGAAACAGCTTTCGATGATGAATAAAAATATGCTAATCTTATCTACGGCTCAACTTTACGGTTCACATACACCCTCTAAACGAGGGGTGGAACGTTGAATACAGGGAAGATAGGCGAATACACTTTAATAATTATTATCTAAAAAATTTAAATAGCACTATTCTTTATTGAGTAGTGCTTTTTTATTTGACTCAGATTGCTTCGTTGCTCTCGCAATGATTATTAATTTTATTATTTGTACTAACCAGATTGTAACTTTGAGCAAAATAAAATATCATGGGACTTCTATACGCTGATATAAAGTTGATTAATGGAGAAGATATGGTGTTGGCTAAAAGACATATAATAGGTGAAGAGGAAGTAAAAGAGATGACTATTAATATGCTGGTTGACTCTGGGGCTTATATGTTGGCTATTAATGAAACTATACAAGAACAATTGAAGTTCCCAGTGATGGAGAAAAGAAAGGCACAGATGGCTAATGGAAGTATTGAAGAATATGATGTGGTAGGGCCTGTAGAAGTTAGGTTTAAAAACAGACAATCTACTTGTAGGGCAATGGTTTTGCCAGGTGATAATGAACCTTTGCTGGGTTCTATACCTATGGAGGATATGGATGTACTTATTCACCCTCAAAGACAGGAGTTGATTGTAAATCCGGAGCATCCTTATTTTGCTCAGATGAAGATGAAGTAGGTTGTCTTAGGTTCTAAAGGTTTAACTTTAAATGCAGGGGAGATAGGAGTGAGGAGGTAGAAGACAGTAGAATACATTATTATCCTTATGCTATTATTTATCCACTACTTTTGTGAATATTGTAGGATGAAACACATAGAAGAAGCTCACAGATACATTGATAATGCTAAACAAATTTTGAAAGAAAAAGCGCATAAAGAAGATGGCTATTATCAGGATAAAAAATTTGTAAAGATGGCTGGGAATACTGCCTATTCTGGTGTGTTGGAAGCTCTAGATGGTTACTTTGGTTTAAAGAAAAAAGGTAGAAAAAGTGTTGAATGGTATCAAGAAGAACTTGGGAAAATGGATAGAAAGATGTTGAATAGTTTTAATGGAGTATATGATACATTACATCTTGCAATGGGATACGATGGCAATTTAAATGTAAAAGTATGTAAAGCAGGTTTGGAGGAAGCTGAAAAGATTATTAATTGGGTAGAAACTAAACGGGAACTAATGTAATACAGGGAAATGCAGGGGAGATAGGAGTGAGGAGGTAGGAGACAGGAGAATACACTTGATTATTATTATTTAAAAAGTTTATATAGCACTATTCTTAATTGAGTAGTGCTTTTTTATTTGACTTAGATTGCTTTGTTGCTCTCGCAATATCGGGCAAATGCAGCTGCAAGCTGCAATTAATTACGGCACAGCCACAGGTAGTGCCGAGGGGGGCTGCAAGCTGCAAAGTATTACGGCACAGCCACAGGCAGTGAGTGACACTCCGATTATTTTGCATGATGTGTCGAGAGGGGGATTCTATTTCACGTTTCATTAAAGAATAGCTTATAATATATTTTTACTATCTTCTTTTTGAATAAGTCACTACAGGTACAAGTTTGTTATTTTCAACAATATGGGATAGGACTCTTGGAAAATAATTTTTTAGTTTGTCAATTAAATATTGAATATAAGAACACCTTTCATATTGTTCTTCCTGCATATAATGGATTAAAAGTTCATATGCACAACTTACATAAAATATCTCTTCGCCTTTCTCTCTTTTAAAGAAGTCAATTCCGGACTTTCTCATAATTTTATAAAATTCATCGGCAACAACAATTGGTTCGTATGTTGGATAACTTTTTGTTTGTTGATTTAATAGGTTTCTGATAAACTCGTATTTCTTTAATTGATTTTCGTTCTTGTAGTATATTAAAGCTTCATAAGCATAGCTGATATGCTGGCATTGATCCATATCCCATCTATCCTGAAAATATTCCAACCCTTTGGCTTTCATTAATATTACCTGATGATCAAAAAACTCTTGTTTAAAGGAATAGATTTCTGCCATAATTTCTTCGTTTTCTTTATCAAATCCAGTCCATGGTTCCATAAATCAGTTGTGTGTTTTAAGTAGTCAGTAATAAGTTTAACCCATTGTTTTGTAATGTGCGTTTACTTTATAATCTTAACCCTTTTTACATTGAGTGGATTGTTTCTGTAAATCAATACCCGTATAGGGAAAAGCAGTATGAGGAAGATAATTTTTACAATCCATCCTACTATACCTATCAGGAAAAAAAGTCCTGTGTCAATGTCTGTATTTTTTTTCATATTTTTAATATTAATAGTCATAATAATTATGTGTATCTACAACGGCCCTTTCTTCGGAGAATGAAGTAGCAAAACCATAGTCGGCTAAGGGTATTGCCATATTCCCATTAGTATCGACATAGCCACTATGATTTATATCTTTTACCAGAGCAAGTCCATTGCTATAGTCTTCTATTTTACGGTATATAAAAGGTACAATTGCCTTGCCTGTATCAGTCTCTCTTATACTTACAACTCCCCAGGAAAGTACATTAAATAAGCTAGTTGGTTTATCGCCTCTATTCCATTTTAAATTGAATTCAAGATATTTATTGGGGTCGTAATCTTGTTTCTCTACTATTAGATTTTCTGCATTCACTTCCCCTTTGTCTTTATCAAGCCAAACTATTGCCAGCCCTTCTCCGAAAGGCTTTTGAGAGAATATGGAGGGTGTTTTTACATCCAGAAAAACAAATGGGAGAACTTGTTCTCCTTTCTTATTAATGGCACCATAGTGTTCTCCTTTTTTGATAAAACAAACACCATTTTTAAACCCTGATTTTACATCTGTAAACTGAAAAGGTATTTCTATTGTACCCGTCTGCATATTCAAAAAACCCCATAGTTTACCATTGCGTACTGCTACAAAATCTTCCATCACGTTTAGTATTTCATCGTACTGGCAGGGTACTATTATGACGCCTGTTGTATCTATTATACCGCACTTATCATTATCCTCTTTTATAGTGGCAAATCCATTTTCAAAGAAGCCAACAATCGAGGATGTAGATACAGGTAGTTCTTTGCCGGAAGAGTTAATGAAACTCCATTTGCGCATACTATTAGTAAGTACCGCTGCGAAGCCATTTATAAACCAGGTAATTATTCGATATTTAAAGTCGGTTATCAGTGTTCCATCTTTATAGATTACTGCAGATTCTCCTTTTACTTTTTTTACAGTAGCATAATCCTCGTAGAAGCTTCTTGCATTTTCAAACTGGAAAGGAATTACCGTTTCGTTTTGGTAGTTGATATATCCCCAAAGCCCATTTAAAAGAGCAGGAGCAAGTCCAGAGCCGAAGCTTTTACATTCTTCATACATAGCAGGGATTGCAACCTCACCATCTAAACCGAGCATCCCCCATTTGTTGTTGTTTTTAAATGCAGCATATCCTTCTGAGAAAGGGAGTATCTCCTCGTAGATTTTACTGATTTTTTGTCCCTGCTTGTTGATGATGTATGGCATGAAATAATTTTTATAATGACTTTTGTTTTACAAATATTTATTCAAAAAAAGTAATCGATGTATTCTATCAATATACGTATCAGTATATTGATAGAATACATATAGTTTTTGTACTAATCAACTTGTGCAAAACACTTCCTGGTACAGTAAGAGTTTTCTCTGATAAAGCTCTCAATGTCAAACAGAAATCCAAATTCCCTAACCAATTTAGAATAGTCTTGAAAGCCACCACCACAAGCAAAGCCATTTATGTATTCGTACTTGTAATAAATTTCTTTACCCGAAGACCAATAAGTATCCTTTGTTTTCTTTACCCTTATGGCATTCCCACACCACTTACATTTTACATTTAAGTACTTTGCCTGATGAATACTATTAGCAGGAGAGTGCGAAAATCCATTCTGAGGGAAGTTTACCATTAGAATACTAAGAAAGCTGATAAATAGAAACTTTTTCATGTTTGTTTGATTATTGTTTGATTGTAATTTTATACGGCAAATGTATATTGGGTAAATAACCAGATAGTGAACAATATATTACAATGTAACATATTTAAATGAACTAAAAATCCCTTTTAGTACGGAGTTTACAGCTTTTGTAGAAAACTGAATATTAATATATTTAATCTAAAATGTTACATTGTCTATTTTTGTTTTTTACATAACGAGTGCGAAATATATTTGCTTCATGAAAAAAAGAGGAGAGTATTCCAAAACATTACTTATTAAAAGAAAGCTACAAATATATTTAAGGGGTCAGGAATTTGTGCCAATAAAAGAGTTAGTAACAAAGATGAATGTTACTAGGAAAACAATTTATTTACTGATTAAAGAGCTTAAGAATGATAACATTCCTGTTCTTAAAGAACGGAGTAAAGAGGCTGCGTATAAAATAGAGGATGATAGTGCTACATTGCTTCCAGAGTTTTCGGAGAATGATGTAAAAATTATCAATAGTGAGTTATTGAAAAGCAAAAACATTCCGCAGGATCTTTCTAATAAACTATTAAAGTTAATCATATACAACTTTAAGGATACAACAGACCTTTCTATAATATTAATAAATATAAAGAAAGCTTTGAAAACAAAAACACAAATTCAAATCCGGGAATATCATTCAAGAGAAGCAGTACTTAAAAACATATATCTTACTCCTGTTCATCTTGACGAGAAAAATCTAAAAGTCTTTTGTTATGTAAAGGATAAGAATATTACCAAAGCATTTAATTTAGAAAGGATGTTCGATGTTTATCCAACTGAAATTAAAGCAGAGACTTATCCTAAATGGGTAGCAAGAAGCGATAAATTTGATTTGTTCGGATTTCATGATACGGGTAAGATTATTGATGTGAAATTGAAGCTTACCATCTTTGCCACATCACTGTTAACTCGTCAGTTTCCTATCATGGAAAAGTACCTTATACTAGAATCAAATCCTGTACATCATTATATTCTTACTATTCAGGTGTACGATATACAACCAATTGCTAGATTTATTACAGGGCTCCTAAACGAGATTGAAGTATTAGAATCGCAAGAAGCAAAAAAGTTAATACAAGAGTACATTCAGAAAAGAGTGCTGAATGATTACATTAAAAAACTCAAATAATTTTTTAATATACATTTACATCAAAATAAACAAAATATGCTAACAAAAAAACAGTATGAAAAGTTATGGGCAACAGATTTTAATCCTATTTTTAAAGGTACTTCAATTCCTCTTTATGAAGAGTATGTGGTAAGGGAAATACAATTTCAAGATTATTTGGATTTATTTATTGGTAGGCAAACTTATATAAGGGTTGGTATAAATAATGATGAATTCAATTTAGCTGTTTTAAATTTAGGAGTTAATGTAGTGGTAACAGTTGGGCTGTATCCTTGGAGCGCTGCTGAATTAGGTGGATTTAATAACAGAAATATTAAATTTATAATGATTGGTGAAGCTGCAAAGCCTGCAGTTAATGGTACCTTTTTTTATGACATCAATCAAATTAATCAAACAGGGTATTTAGATGCGCCTTGTGCTGCTTTTGGGGTTACAGCTAAATCTAAAAAAGATAAACTTTTAGCTTTAGCAATTAGGGGCGTTTTACTAATTGATTTATTTCCATTTAGCATAAACTATAATACAAATGACAGAAAAAAGATTAGTATAATTAATAGTTTCAACATTCTTTGTCATACATTTATAAGAATCTCAAATTTATTTAATAATAATATAGAATTAGCATTAGTTGCCCCTCCAACTACAAGTTTGAAATTGATAACATACACAATTCCTTTTGGTGGCATTCCAATTCGAGGAGTATTATATCCAATTAATCAAGAAACCAATAACGGCATAATTGATGAATTTAATATTTGGTCAAAAGGATTAATGTCAACAGATATAATAATAGATGCTATGGGGTACCATGAAATAATTAATCCAATAGGAGGTAATAATTATGTTCACCAATACAAAAAAATTGCTGTTGCAAGTGGAGCACCAGTACCACACGCGATCCTACTAAAATTTGCCTTTAATTTATAAATTGAAAGTTAACATAAATCTAATAGCACTTTAATTCAATAAAAAGATGAATACAATTGAAATATTAGCAGAATCTACAAAAGTTGTCGCTAATTTAGTGAATAATTTTGCATGGAAAGACAAGATTGAAATTAATATAAATGGAATTCCTCAAAAATTATTAGATGATTTGAATATTTACTCGGTAACTAATGATGATACGGTTCTATCTAAAATAACGAAAAGGATTAGTTCTTATGATATTGATATTCAAAATAAAATTTCACCCAACTTTCTTGATATTTAAAACGTTGTGGCGGCCTCTTAAAGAGAAAATGGTATTAATTTATAAATTATGATAGAGAATTCATATATCACACCTAGTAAAGTAGAAATATCAAATGATCCTTGTACGTTCATTTCCTGTGAAAATATTTTAGATGTTCTAGGCGTTTATCAAAAAGACGGTATTGAGTCAGAGGGTAAAATTATTTTGTACAAAACTTGCATTGATAGATATGCCAATGATTTTTATAATTATCACGCAAACAATACAAGTTTAGGATTAATTAGCGCAGATGACTGTTCAGACATGCTTTATAAAATTGTTTTTTGGCATGAAATGGGGCATTGGATTACACATTGGATGCTTGATAGTGATGAGTTCAGGTGGGATGATAGATTTTGGCGGTTAACACCAAATCCAAATGATTTATTAGAGGGATTGGCACAAGTAATAACTTACCATTTTATTATTAATGATTCTGATTATCTAAGACTTAAATTTATGTTTGAGAATTTGCTTGTAGGTCAATCTGATCCTTACCATAAACATATAGATATCATGAAGCATCCTAATTTTAGCTGGAAGAATTTCTTTAAAACTTTAGAACAAATAAGGCAAGATACTACACAGGATTTGGCAACTTATCTGAGGTTGTTGGGCGCACTATAGAATTGGTTGTTAACTTTAAAATTCAATACATTGACCATTAAAGAAGCCTTGAAGCTTAAGAAAAAACTGGACAAAAAACTAAAAGAAGAAGCTGAGAAAATATTCAGGTATAATACTGCAGAAGATCACGCTACTAAACATTATTCTTCAAAAGAAAGTCTGGCAAAGTATCAACAGTTGACAGATGAAATTATTGCCTTAAAAACAAGTATTTATAAAGCAAGTGCGGAGGTTTTAGATTCAAAATTCAGGTTGAAAAAACTAAAAAAACTGGTAAGGACACTTAAAGACTTAAGCTGTGCTGAAGGTATATGGAAGGATGAAATAGACTATAAGGATATAAGGGTATATGTTTCGGAAATAACCGTAACAGAAAGAGATAAACTGGTGGAGCAATACGAAACGGAAATAGAAAAAATGAAGGATGTTCTGGACGCGTTTTATGTTAAGACATCTATAAAATAATGTGCTTGTAAATTGATTCTTTTAAAAGAATCTGTACTATATAAAATACAAATTGTATTATGGAGAAGATACTTTGCGCAGCTATATGGTTCAAAGATTTTGAAGCAGCTGCTCTTGGCCCTGTAAATATTAATAAAGGAATTGTTCTCTGTGGTTACAGACACAATCAGATTAGCAGTCAAATGACTATTTTGCATAAAAAGCATTTGTTGGAATGTGGTGAATATGTTCATGGTTTTTTAACCAGTGCAGGTCGCTTTGTAGATAGAAAACAAGGGGCAAGGATATTTGCAGAAACAGAAAGTGGTGCAGGATTTATGAACGAAGAATTATTTTCAGAGGATCTTTATTAAGGAGATGCCATGTATGACAACTGTACAATACGTGAATCTATTTGTGTTAGTTGCAGCAGGGAATATCCTACCACCCCTGAGCCTGCTAAAAAATTGATGTTGATAATAGTGGTAGGAAAGATAGGAAGAGCAGCAACGGCCGGAACGGCAACGCCCATAATCAAAGTAAAAAGTAAAAAAGAAAAAGTAAAAAGGAATACAAATACATTAATCAATTACCCCAAATACTTTCCTACAATTGGTACTCTTCTTCCTACTCCAAATGCTTTGGGGGAGATGCGGATAATGGGGCAGAACTGATTGCGTTTATACTCGTTGGCATTGACCATCTTTAGCGTTCTGTCTACGAGGGCGGCATCGTAACCAAGGGCCTTGATTTCGGTGGGGCCTAAACGTCTTTCGATATACTGATAAAGTATCTTATCGAGTACTTCGTAATCGGGGAGACTATCGCTATCTTTCTGATTGGGTCTTAACTCGGCACTTGGTGCTTTGGTAATGATATTTTCGGGAATAATCTCTTCGTTTCTATTGATATAATTTGCCAGTGCATATACCTGCAATTTGTAGCAATCGCCGAGTACGCCAAGTCCGCCTGCCATATCGCCATACAAGGTGCCATAGCCTGTAGCGAGCTCGCTTTTGTTGGAAGTATTGAGTAATATATACCCAAACTTGTTGGCAATACTCATTAGAATATTTCCTCTTAAACGGCTCTGCATATTTTCTTCGGCGAGTGAAAAAGGAAGATCCTGGAACTGTGGTTTGAGGGTATTTAATAAGGACTCATAAACATCATTAATACGAACAATTTCGTAAGGATTGCCGAGGTTCTGACTGAGCTTTACGGCATCGTTTACCGAATGATCGGTAGAGTAGGGGGAGGGCATCAATACAGCGCGTACCTGATCTTTACCGAGGGCAGCACAGGCGAGCGCAATGGTGACTGCGCTATCGATACCACCACTGGAACCTATGATGGCTTTGGTGAAGCCCATTTTGCCAAAATAATCTTTTATACCGGTGACTAATGCATTGTAAATCTGTGCGGTATTGAGACTGGCCTGCAGGCTATTGGTATTGATAGATTCTGCATTGTTTATTGCAGGAATATCGGTGGCAGTAATTGTACCATCATCGTTTAAAATAACTGCCTCCAAGGCTTCGGTGAAGATGGGTAACTGCTTGCAAAGTTTTCCTTGTTTATCGAAGACCATGGAGCCGCCATCGAAAACAATTTCCGTCTGGCTACCTACAGCATTGCAATAGATCATGGGCAGTGCATACTTGGTTACATTAGCCTGAATAATCTTGTGGCGCGTATCGTTCTGTGTATAATCGAAAGGGGAAGCACTAAGATTGATCATCACATCGGGGTGCTGCGTAATGAGCTTGTCCATGGGGCAAATGCGATAGATAGGATTGTCGCCAAGATTCCATATGTCTTCGCAGATGGTAACGGCTAATTTCTTTCCTTTAAAATCGATCACTTTCCAATCGTAAGCGGGTTCGAAATAACGGTACTCATCGAACACATCGTAGGTAGGTAACAATGTTTTATGTATCTCGGCCTGAATCTTTTTGTCGTATAAAAAGAAAGCAGCATTGAAGAGGTCTTTACCTTCCCGGATAGGATTGCGGGCGGGGGAACCAATGAGCACGCCAATAGTATCGGCATGCTGACGGATGGTATCGATACTCTGATAACATTTGTCGATAAAATCGTTGAACTCTACAAAGTCGCGGGCAGGGTAACCACAGATACTCATTTCGGAGAATACGATGAGATCGCCACCTTGTAGTTTGGCTTCTTCGATAGCATCGACAATACGTTTGGTATTGCTTTCGAAGTTGCCTATATGATAATTCTGCTGTGCAATAAAAATCTTCATGGTTTCAAAGTAAAAAGTAAAAAATCAAAAGTAAAAAGAATACAAATTAAGATAATAGTATTTAGATAAGAGTACTTAGATAATACAAAGAATGGAACTGATAATAGGTTAGAGGATGTTTACCTCTCTTTCTAATGCGACTCCGAACTTTTCTTTTACACTGTCCATTATTTTTTGACTGAAATTGTAAATGCTTTGTCCTTCTGCTTTTCCTAAATTTATTAATACTAATGGTTGCTTTGCATGGCAACCTACTTCACCTTCGCTTTTACCTTTCCAGCCACATTGCTCTATGAGCCATGCTGCGGGAATTTTATCGTGTGTATCATCTACCTTGAAATGAGGAGCATTGGGATAGTCTGTAAGGATGGCATTTGATACTGCTTTATCTACCACCGGATTCTTGAAGAAAGAACCTGCATTGCCTACCACCGCAGGATCGGGGAGCTTAGACTTTCTGATATCGCAGATAATATCAGAGATTGCTTTTACCGTCAGTACTTCGATATGCTGTTCTTTAATTTTGGCTTCTATATCGCCATAAGAAGTTTTGAAAACAGGCTGCTTATCTAAACGGAAAGTAACATTGACAATGAACAGTTTATTTTTATATTCATTCTTAAAGATACTATCGCGATAACCGAACTTGCATTCTTCCTTGTTGAAAGTTACCAGATTCTTATCTTCTATATGATAGGCTGTAAGTTCGTGGAAAGTATCTTTAATTTCTACTCCATAAGCGCCAATGTTCTGAATAGGGGAGGCGCCTACCGTACCAGGAATAAGACTCAGGTTTTCGATACCGCCATAATTATGGTCGACACAATAGGTAACAAAATCCTGCCATACTTCTCCACCCCCTGCCTTTATGTATATATGCTGATCATCCTGTTTTACAATACTGATTCCTTTAATTTCATTTTTAATAACGGTACCATTGAAGTCCTTAGTGAAGAGCATATTGCTACCACCACCTAGGATTAATAGTGGAGTATCCATATTAATAGACAGCATTTCGGGTAAATCCTGGATGCTGGTACAAGTAATAAATTGCCTTGCAGTAACATCTATCCCGAAAGTATTGAAGGCTTTTAGTGATATATTTTGTAAGAAATTCATGAGCGGCGAAGATATTAGATGTTAAATAAAGTATCAGGGCAAACGCATCTAAATTTGTTCAAAAAGGAGATTTGCAAGAAAATCTTCATTCCATCCACATCTTTTCTGCCAATAATCGTAAACTCCATTTTGCATAACCGTCAGGGGCTTTACTACAGGCTAATGCTGTTATCTTAGCTTTTTGAACGCCATCTATTTTTGAGGGACGGCCTGGTTGTTTCTTATCTAATAAGCAGTCTAAACCAACAGATTTATATTTAGTAATCAAGGTAGATATTGTAGGATAACTCAATCCTAAAA
>Ga0208259_1000483_pt1 | contig 11467 bp, 6 predicted proteins | sample CryBogCBH22May08_FD_184618 | JGI IMG/M metagenome (GOLD analysis project Ga0208259, IMG submission 184618) | Freshwater microbial communities from Crystal Bog, Wisconsin, USA - CBH22May08 (SPAdes) | ecosystem: Environmental > Aquatic > Freshwater > Lake | place: Crystal Bog, Wisconsin, USA... | reverse complement strand
TTTTAAATACTGTTCTCCCCCAAAATTAAAATTAAAATTATCGATTATTGCTTCAGTATCTAAATCAAAAACAGCTTTATTTAAATCTCCTTTTCCAATATAATTGAAACCTTTAGCATCAACTAAAATCTTTGTTGATTTATCATCATATATCAAATGAGAGTTTTTAATAGCTATTTTGTCCAATCTCAATCCTGTAGAAGAAGTATCCTTTGGTGTTGTTGCTTTTGAATCTGAAACATAAACATTGTAATTGGCTTCTCCTTTCTCATTAACTTTAACATTCATCAAAGCATCAGAAAGAAATATTTTATCAATTGTTACTGCTTTATCAAAAAGTAAACTTTTTAAATTAATTCCAAAAGCAATTTCATCCGCAGAAACTAAAGTTTCATTTGCGTAAGGTGCAGAACCTTTAAGTGTAAATTTATTTAGAGAAAGTGTAAGTGATGGAAAGTGCTTAAAAAAAGACAGATTAGCTTCTTTAAAGTTCAGCTCGCCTCTTAATTTATGATTAGCAAATTCTTTGACTTCTTTTTCAATTTTACCAGGAAAAACAATGGGAAACAAAAACATCATTACTAAAATGACAGCTATTGTTATTCCAAAGATTTTAAATGATTTTATAAGGGATTTTCTCATTTATTATCAATCTTTAAGGTGCAAATTTATGACAATTAACCCGAATAAAAAAGACCTTTCACAATTATGAAAGGTCTTTTTAGCAATGTATTTTAAAACTAACTCAAAAAATTATTGCTTAATTAATCTCATTGTTTTTTCACGATTATCCGCATCGGTAACTTTAACTAAATAAATACCTTGATTCAAATCTGAAACTGAATATTTATAATCTTCTGTGGTATTCGTATATACTTTAACCAATTGTCCCGTTAAAGAATATACTTGAACTTTATCAAAACTTCCATTCAAAGAAAAATTATCCATTGCTGGATTTGGAAACAATGAAATCATCTCCAATGGATTGAAAACTTCGGTTGTTAATGCAGCTTGATTACCATAAATTCTATACCCTCCTGCCTCAATAGTAATTGGATTCGCCGTTGTACTCGTAACATTGATTGTCGTATTATCCATCAAATTTACCCAAGTTCCAGTATAAGGAAAGTTAGGTTCAACAGCTGATGAACTAGTAGTAAAATTAGCTAGTATAACTACATTTTTAAGTTGAGTAGTTGGCAGTGTATTGTCATACACATAAATTCTTTGTAAAAGAGCATTTGTTGAAATAGGACTAATAGCATAACTACCATTAAAAACAGCATTATTTCTTTTCATATTAATCATTTTCGACCAATCGTTGTATATTTTTACTCTTTGTGTTACACCTAACCAATTATTTGTCCATTGTGGTTGTGGTTTGGTTGCTAATTTACAATCACCTGCAGTAGCATCTACGTCAGTATTAACAGTACCGTCTGTACAAGTGAAAATAGAATAGTTCATTCCAAGATCAGCAAAATCCCAAATCATTTTTGGACCAGGTACTAAAAGACTTGTAGCTCCAATCGCAGACATTCTAAATAAAGATGTATTTAAACTACCTGGAATTGGACTTGAACCACTTCCATTTCCATAAGTAATTGCAGAATACACTAATCTTTCTTTATCATGACTTTCAGGATACCCCATAGCTCTTTTAGCTGTAAATCCATGTGCGTCAGCACCTATTCCAGAAATATCAGCACCTGTTGCATATCCTTCTATTAATTGAGTATATGGATATGTTTCTTCTTTCCACATCATTACTCCTTTACTTGGTGTTTCAGAAATTCTATAATTGGCCCATTGTTGTTCTTCACTATCAATTCCTAAATGCTCAAAAATTACATATAGATAAGGATCTAAAGACCATTGATAATCTGCATATCCTTTTAAAATATCAACACGATCTTGTTGATATGCATTAGTACAAGTATCATCTCCAGCTGTACAAGCTTGTGTAAATCCTTTGGTTAAATCCCATCGAAAACCATCCACCTTAAATTCTTGAACCCATTGCTTGATCGTTCTTTCCACAAAATATTTGGTATAAGCTGAAGAATGATTAAAATCATTACCTACCCCGTAACTATGGGTAGCCACAACATTAAAATAAGGATTATCTGTAGCAGGAATTCCATAACCTGTGTTAGTAGGGTCATTTTGCCACATTCTAACCAATGGGCATCTTCCAAAAGCATGATTAAATGCAATATCAAGAATAACTGCAATACCGTTTTGATGACACAAGTCAATCAATTCTTGCAATTTTGCTTTAGGGCCATAAAACTTATCTAATGCCATATGAAAACTAGGATTATAACCCCAACCTTCATTACCTTCAAATTCCATTACAGGCATCAATTCAATTGCATTGATTTTAAGATTAACGAAGTAACTCATTCTGTTAATTAAATCTTGAAAGGTTCTTGTAGCATCAAAATCACGAATAAGCACTTCATAAACAACCAAATTATCTTTACTTGGTTTTACAAAACCAGTGGTTGCACTACTCCAATTATAAGGTGTTTGACCCGTTTGTAATACCGTTACTTCAAATTGCTGTCCTGCTGGATAAACAGGCATATTTGGATAACTTGCTGCTGGAATAGAAGGATCATCATAAGGAGATAATACTAAAGTTGAAAAAGGATCAGCAACTTTAATAAATGCTTGCGAATTAGTTGTCGGTGTTTGGTCAACAACCCAATATTGATAGGTATAATTTGTGCCAGCAGTTAAACCAGTTAATTCTAACCAGAACTTACCTGTTGAAGGATCTTTTTTCATAGCATAACTGCCGTCCGGTGTCCAATTGTTAAAGCTTCCTGCAACATAAACAAAATCTTTGCCTGGAGCAGTCAAAACCAGAGTGGCCTTTGAAGTATCAGTCGAGTTATAAGTTATTCCATCTTCAAGCCCTGTTGCCATTGCTTGATTTACAACAGTTGGAACAACAATTACAGTGAATATCTTTTTAAAAGTTGTAATTCCTTGCGTTATGTCTAACTCATAATTTCTATTGGCTAGAATATTAGAATCCGTATAACTAAATGTAGATCCAGATGTAGCACTAATACTTACACCGTTAGCTAATAAATTATAACTAGCAGTTCCGTTAGTATTACTAGCAGAAATTGCTAAATTGCTACCACTACTTAAAATAGTAGTACTATTTTCAGCTGGCGTAATTAAAGTCGATTGAAAAGCACCTACATCAAGAGTCAAATCGACAGTTTGTGCAGTACTTAATGCGTTTCTAAAAACAATATTTATTTTAGTAATAGAACCACTAGTTACACCGTACATTTGCATTATTGTTGGAGTCAAAACCAATTTATAAACAGTGCCGGAAACCAATGTTAAAGCAGGTTGAGTAGTATCATTGCCCCAAGTACCGATAACATTTTGCCATGCAGTACCATTTAGCGTAACTCCAGTATGTGCATAAATTGTTCCTGTATAGGTTGACAAAGGTGTCGTTGATGAGTCAAAAAGTATAGTTGGAGAAGCGGTAGTAGTTTGGTCGGGATTTACCCCGCCTTGCCATGACACTTGAGCAAAACTTATTGAGAAAACTAAAAGTAAAAGAGAAGAAAGTATTTTTTTCATAGCATTTTCTTTATTTAGGTAAAAAGGCTATTCAAAAGAATAGCCTTTTATTGTTTGAAATTTTCAACCTTATTGCAAGGTAATGGAATAATGTAACGCAGCCATTCCTGGGAAATCAAGTGTACTAAAATTAGCAACTATTTTATAGTCTCCAGTTACAGCAACAGGAATATTAGCACCATTAGAATTCAATGACAAATCATTTCCATCATCTCCATAATTGGTTCCCCAATCATGATTCAATCTAAATTTGAATGCTTTACCTCCAATTAAATGAATTGTTGAAGTATATAAATGACTACTTAAACTATAATCCATATCGGTATCTGTTGTCCAAGCTACTCCAGGAGCCGCATCTCCTATAATTGACCAATCTGGCCAAGATGGATAAGTGGTCAATGTCATTGTATAAAAATTAGAATATTGGGTAACTGCATTTCCAACAGTTCCAACATATGATTTTATACGTACATCAATAGCACTCGCAATGTATGGTGCAAACCCAGCATTTAATGCAGCTGTATTCAATTCATCAACCGTAAAACTTGAAAATTTACTAGTGGTTGTAGCAACAGTAGTAGGAGAAGCAAAGTTGGTTCCTGCAACTGCAAACTCAATACTGTAATTGACAACTGTAGTAGTTCCATTATAAGCAGCATAATCCCACACAAAAGTAGTAGCTAAATCATTAGGATTATTCTTATCAAGCACTAACGTCAAATTTGCTGGCGATTTTAAAGTTGGAGCAGTATTTGCAGAAACAGCATCTCTATTTTTAACCTCGTCAGTGCAAGATATCAAGGTCGAAATGCTTACCAAAGCAATTAGAAATCTAATTATATTTTTCATTTTCTATATCTTTTTAAATTATAATTGTGTAATTGTGTAGGTTAAACCCGTGAAGTCTGCAACTATATAATAATTACCGTCATTAACTACTGGAATATTAGCACCACCATTATCTAATGTCAAATTGTTTCCATCATCACCATAATTAGTTCCCCAATCATGATTCAATCTAAATTTGAAGGATTTACCAGCAAGTAGATGAATTACTATAGAATATTTATTTGTTACTGGATTAAAATCCATTAGATTATCGGTTGTCCAAGCTACACTTGGAGATGCTGGCGCATCACCAATTATACTCCAAATGTTTACAACTGGTGTAATAGTATAAGTATGGGTCGCAAAATTAGCTACAATAGTATAAGTACCAGCAGTTGCAATTGGAATATTTGCTCCACCAGCATCTAAAGAAAGATTGTTGCCATCATCACCGTAATTAGTGTTCCAAGAACTATCTAATCTAAACTTAAAAGAACCTACAGTTAGTGGTAAAGTAATTGAATAAGTACTAGTTGATGGGTTAAAAGTCATGTACGTATCTGTAGTCCATGCTGTTCCAGGCGTAGCATCACCAATAACACTCCATTTCGGTTGATAAGGCGTAACAGTAATGGTGTAAAAATTAGTAACTCCTGTTGAAGTTTTAACGTGAACATCTATTTGACCTGCAACTAACGGAGCTAATCCTAAAGCTTTGGCCGTAGTATCTAAAGTACCTTCAGTTACATCCAAAAAGTGATCTGTTGTGGTTCCTAACGTAATTGGTGCAGCAAAATTAGTTCCGGTAGCTGCAGCTTCAACCGTATAAGTAACCGTTGTACCTGTTGGATTTGAAGGATCATTCCATACAAATGTAGTTGCTAAACTATTTAATTTAGCTCCATCAAGCACTAGACTAAAATCTGATGTAGGTGCAAGTAATCTAAAACTTGTGTCAGGACTAATAGCTCCTAACTGTTGACTTTCATCTGTACAAGACAAAAGTAACAGACTGACAAAAGCTATTAAAATTTTAATTGTGTTTTTCATAATTATTTACTTTAAAAATTATTTCTTAATACCCAGGGTTTTGAGATAAATTAGAATTTGAATCTAGTGCATTTATTGGTATTGGAAAAATATTTAGGGTACTTGGAATTGCAACACCGTTAGAAGCATTTCCTTTCCATGCCCAATTATAATTTCCACCAGCAAATTTATTGAAACGAATCAAATCTTGTCTTCTGTGAGCTTCCCAATGCAATTCTCTAGCCCTTTCATCTAATATAAAATCCAAAGTCAAATCACCACTAGCAATGTCAGCACCAGTTGCACCAGCATTAGCTCTTTCACGTAAAGCGTTAACATAGGTTAATGCTTGAGAAGTAGAAGCTCCCGATGCTCCTCTTAACGCACACTCTGCATACATTAAATAAACATCTGCTAGACGGAATAACGGGAAATCAGTATCGACAAAAGTAGAGTTAATTCCTGCAACTCCTGCTGCTGTTTTATTAGTAAATTTTTGAAGGATATATCCTTGGTCTTTGTTAGCAATATCAGCAATATCTAAAGTTCTAGTTGGTGCATGTAAAATTGTATTTCTTGAATCGTTAGCAAAAGTTGGTCCATCAAATTTATGAACAAACTCCTTTCTCAAACGCAAGGCACCACCCCAACCACCAGAACTCACTCCTAATGCTGTACCATTTTGTTCAATAGAACCTACCTCTCCATTTACAAATACCGTAGTTGGCCCATAATTTTGCGTATAAGTTCCATCAGACTGTAAAGTGAAAATCATTTCAGAAGAAGTGTTATTATCAGCATTGAAATTATTCAAATAATTAGTGTTTAAGGTATAACCTCCAGCAATAATAGCATTACATTGAGCTACACATTCTGTATATTTTGGAGTTCCTATATATACTTCAGCATTCAAATAAATTTTAGCTAAAATCATTTGTGCAACCGCTTGATCTACTCTACCATATTCATTGGTTCTTGCTGGTTTCAGATTAGGGATAACAGCATTCAATTCACTTTCTATAAAAGTAAACAATTGTTGTCTGTTATATTCTGGTCCTGCTGTATTTACTGGGTCATTTTCAGTAACAAAAGGGGCTTTACCAAACAAATCCATCAAATCATAGTAAGCTAAAGCTCTTAAAACTCGAACTTCATTTCTATAATCTGAAATTTGTCCTAATAAAGTTGGATCAGTAACCCCTCTTCCACTCAATACACTAGGCGAAGTATTTTTTAAAAAATCATTTACAAAAGCCACTTCAACCATAGATCTACTGAACATCCCTAAAATAACTGGATTAGTTGAAGTCCAAATATTACGCTGTAATTCCGGTACTCCAGGGTCATGCTCATAACTCCAAAGGGCTTCATCAGTAGTCAAATCTTGTAAATACCATAAACATCTTCCATATTCACTAGTTCCAGCATCTAATCCTTGAAGAGAAGATGAACCAGCTCCTTGAGTTCCTGTTAATGATAAGTTACCATAAACCCCAGCCAAAGCCTGCTTGTAGGCGCCAGGCTGAGCATAAAAAGCATCCGATGTTTGCACTGTAGGATCTTTAGGTAATACGTTCAAGTCTTTAGTACAAGAACTCAATCCTGCCAAAGCACCTAAAAGTACAACAACATTAATCTTAAATTTTTTCATAGTTTTTTATATTAAAATTTTACGTTAGCTCCAACTAAAAACTGACGTTGTCTTGGGTAAATAGTATTATCAACACCTCCTGTAATTTCAGGATCTAATCCTGAATATTTAGTAAGGACAAAAACATTTTGAACACCTGCGTGTAATCGTAAAGAAGCTTTACCTTCTAACCATTTAGGGAAAGTATAACCCATTGTGATATTATCCATTCTCAAAAAGGATGCGTTTTCAATGTACATGTCAGATAAGGTAATAGGTCCTGAAGTATTAACAAATCCTGAATTTTCAACAGCTGTTGGAATATTTTGCGCAACAGTTCCTGAATTCAAATAAGTATATTGTGCATTTCCAGCATTTACCATATTATATACTCTATTTCCTATACTTGCTCGTAAATTAAAAGAAAAATCGATATTTCTATAATTCATAGTTGACGCGAAACCAAATACTACATCTGGATCTGGATTTTTATAGATGTAACGGTCTTTATCATTAATTACTCCGTCACCATTTAAATCAGCAAAAGCCCCTTCGATTGGTTTTCCTGCAGCATCATACAATTGTTTATATACATAAAATGATAAAGGAGTATACCCTACGCTATATATTTGAGAAGTATTCCCCGTTCCAGGTGCCGCTCCTAAATATACATCTGCATTATTAGCTAAAGATTCAATACGTCTTTCAAATTTAGTAGCATTAAAATTCACATTCCAATTAAAATCTTTAGACTTTACTACTTCAGCATTTACACTAAATTCTACACCTTTGTTTGAAAAACTACCCACATTTTGAAGTAAATAATTAGAAAAATTTCCACCATCTGGCACTGGTGCTACATTGAATAAATCAGTAGTTTTTTTGTAATACACATCTAAAGCCCCTGTAATTCTATTATTTAAGACACCATAATCAAAACCTAAATTATAGGTAGTCTGTTTTTCCCATTTAAGATTATCATTATAAGCTCCAGTTTGAGCAATTGGTGTAGGCGTTGAACCGAATGTATATTGTGAATTTGCATTTCCTGTAGCATATTGTTGAATATAGATATTATTATATATAACATCTAATCCCTGATTCCCTGTAATACCATAGCCTACACGCAATTTCAAATCTGAAAGTGTTTTGGAGTCTTTGAAGAAATCCTCTTTCATTTTCCATGCAAACGCTAAAGCTGGATAATTAGCCCATCTATTTTGTGGCGCTAATCTTGAAGAACCATCTCTTCTAAAAGATGCTGTCAACAAATATTTATCGTTATAGGTTAAATTGGTTCTAGCAAAATATCCAATCAAAACATTGTCTGGTTGAGGTCTCCAATAGGTTGGGTTTAGTGGCGCAGCAGGATCTTTTCTAGTATCTCCATAATAAGTGTTTTCTTGATTAAATATTTGATAAGATCTACCTAATGTAGCATCTACATTTAATTTTCCGAATTTCTTATTGTAAGCAAAATATGAATCTATTAATTTATTTCTCAACAAACTTGTTTGAGTATAATCTGAACCAACATAATTAATAATTCCACCTGAAGTATACTGATTACCAGTGGCAACACCAGGAGCAACCAATCGTGTTCTTGTTCCATCTGATTCATCAAAACCAACATTAACAACAGCTCTTAGGTCAGGAAAAAAATGTAATTTATAATCGGTTTCAAGATTTCCATATACTCGATTACTTTTACCAGTGTCATACGTTTGTAATAATTGAGCCACTGGATTTGTAGGCGCTAAAGCTGTAATATTTCCATTAGCACCATAATATTCAAAGAACCCTCCATAAGGAGAACCTGCTTGATATACAGGTTGCGTTGGATCAAAACGTATAGCAGAACCTTCTACACCATCAGCAAAACGATTGTTTTCATTAGCAAATGAAGCATTTAATCTAAATTTTAAATGATCCTTTAAAAAAGAAGGATTTAAAGTTGCAGAAACTGTATTTCTATCAAAAGCATTTGTCAAACGCAACCCTTCTTGATAGGTATTACCGATAGAGATTCTAGAAGGAATTACCCCAAACAAATTACCTTTAATAGATAAGTTGTTATCTACATAATCCGTTCTTCTATAAATTTCTTTTTGCCAATCGGTATTAGAATTTCCTAAAGAAGAAACATAACCTGGATAATATTGTTGAATTAATGTTTTAAAACTATTAGCATCGTAAACTTTTATTTCATTAACATTTTTCCCAGAACCATATTGGAAGTTATAATCTATTGACAAATTTTTTCCTCCTTTTTTTGTTGTAATAATAATTACTCCATTTGAGGCTCTAGATCCATAAATTGCAGTAGCTGAAGCATCTTTAAGTATAGAGAAACTTTCAATGTCATTTGGATTCAAGGCTGCTAATACAGAAGTAGACCCAATTGAACTACTATTTGTGATAGGCAACCCATCTATAACAATAAGAGGGTCATTTTGCGCATTAAGAGATGAGCCACCACGAATTCTAATTTCTGAACCCGATCCTGGAGCACCGCTAGTATTAACTGTTACCCCTGCTACACGACCACTAAGTAAATTTTCTGCCGTAGCATTTGTTCCTTTGTTAAAGTCTTTTGTGGCTAAAGTTGTAACAGATCCAGTTGCATCTTTTTTCTTAACGTTACCGTAACCTACTTGTACTACAACTTCTTGCAGGGTATTGGCTTCTTCACTTAAAGAAACTGACAAAGATTTTTGACCGTTATAGGTTACCGTTTCATTTTTGTAACCAATAAACGAGAAGACCAATTTGTCTCCATTTTTAACTTTAGGTAATTTGAATTTACCATCTAAATCTGTTGAGGCACCCGTTTGAGTTCCTTGAACAACGACATTTACTCCTGGTAATGGTTGTTTCGTTTTCGAATCAACAACTACTCCGTCCACTGTGTTTTGTGCCAAAACACTAAAGGGAAGCATGAGTAATAAAAATAACAACTTTTTGTAAATTGTTTTCATACATTTTGTTTAGGTTAATAATTTGTTTTTTTGCTTATACTTAACTTCGAACGTTAAAATTATGTAAATTTATTGGATAAAAAAATCAGACCTAATATATACTGTACCGAAAACGTTTTCGTGTTGAAAACTTTCTCAATATTTCATGTTTTTATCTTTAAAATTGATAGTATAAAAAAATAAATATATCTTTATTGAAAATTAAACATTTATCAAATTCACAAGATGAGAAGAAAAGTAACTTTAAAGCAAATTGCTAAAGAATTAGACGTATCAATTTCTACTGTTTCAAAATCATTGCGAGATAGCACAGAAATTAGCGAAGACACTCGTCAAAAGGTACAAGCATTTGCTAAATTATACAACTATAAACCAAACAATATTGCACTAAGTTTAAAGAACCGAAAGTCAAAAACTATTTGCATCATTATTCCTGAAATCATACACCATTTTTTTGCAACTGTAATTAGCGGAGTAGAGCATATTGCCAATGAAAACGGGTATAATGTTATTGTTTGTCTATCAGATGAATCTTTTGATAAAGAAGTAATTAATATGGAAATGCTGGCTAATGGAAGTATCGATGGTTTTATAATGTCTTTATCAAAAGAAACTCAACAAAAAAGAGATTTTCATCACATTACTGAAGTAATCAGTCAAGGAATGCCTGTAGTAATGTTCGATCGCGTTACTAACGACATTCTTTGTGATAAAGTAATCATTGACGACCATCTTGCTGCTTACAATGCCACTCAATATTTAATTGACAAAGGATTTAAAAAAATTGCCTTACTATCAACCGTAGACTATGTAAGCGTTGGAAAATTAAGAACGGAAGGATACTTAAAAGCGCTAAAAAACAACGATTTAAAAGTAAATGAAAATTTAATCTTAAAAATTGAGGATACTGATAATTTTGAAGAACAAGTAGAAAACCTTATAAAAAACAATGAATTAGATGCTATTTTTGCAGTAAATGAAATTTTTGCAGTTACAGCGATAAAAGTAGCAAATAGATTAGATAAAAAAGTTCCTCATGAAATATCTGTGATTGGTTTTACAGATGGTATTATATCCAAATATTCTTCTCCTTCCATTACAACAGTTAGTCAAAACGGAGTGAAAATGGGTGAAAAAGCAGCAAAAATGCTTATTGAAAAATTAGAAATTGAAGAGGAAGAATATGAAGAACAATACAAAACAGAAGTGATTGAAACAGAATTAGTAGAGAGAGAATCTACTAAATAGATGAGAGTCAAAAGAACTATTTTACCACTCTTTTTTCAAATTTCAAACAAAATTATTAATTTTTCTCAACATCCTTGGGATACTTTCCTGCACAACTCAATATACCAAAGATGCACCACTGTAAAAATCTGTAAAGAGT
>Ga0208259_1000469_pt1 | contig 11694 bp, 1 predicted proteins | sample CryBogCBH22May08_FD_184618 | JGI IMG/M metagenome (GOLD analysis project Ga0208259, IMG submission 184618) | Freshwater microbial communities from Crystal Bog, Wisconsin, USA - CBH22May08 (SPAdes) | ecosystem: Environmental > Aquatic > Freshwater > Lake | place: Crystal Bog, Wisconsin, USA... | reverse complement strand
TTTCGGTTTATTTAAATTGAATAAAAATATACATCTTGATTGAAAATGTTTAACTTTGGGAGTATTTATAAATTTCACAGTAACATTATTATAAAGAAAAACTGTGTAAAGATTCATTAGCTTTTTAAAATAAATATTAAATGATATGGCTTATCTATCAGTAATAATAAACCACATTTCAACTAAGTGGCTATTAGTTGTTGCATTAAGTATTTTTTCAATCAACATAGGATCAGCACAAACTATAAATGAAGGATTTGAGGAGCCAATTTGGACCAGTTTTACAACAGGTGCAGGAGGTAGTGCGAGTGGTCAGGTTATTATAACAGAAACAAGCGCTAACAGCATTATGACATATTTGTCAATACAAGGTGCAAGTAATACTTCAACTACAACCAATACTTGTCCAAATTCTGGAACATGGTGGTATTCTAAAGCAATTTCTACATCATCTAATACTACTAAACTTGCTCAGGGTTGTCATTCAATAACCCATTCTATTAAACTTGGAAACAGTGGTTATATTGTTACCCCTTTAAGTTCTGCGGCTATTGTAAATGTAACTTTCTGGATGGCTACCAATGGATCTCTTCCTTTGCTTGTTGGATTAGCTACTGATCCAAATGCATCCCAAACACTTTATAATAGCACTAATTCAGCTGCTATTGGAGCATTTACAAACCAAATGTCAACCTATACGGTTGTCAATAGTTCTTTAACCTCTTATTATTATTCAGGTTCTTTTTCAGGTCCTTGTCGTTTTGGTATTTTTAATTCAACAGGAGCAAGTGTATTTATAGATGATATAATGTTATATCTCCCTTCAGGTACACCACCTTCAGTAACAACCAATTCTGCAACACCAACAATAAACAATGCTATTATAAATGGAACTGTAACTACTGGTACATTACCACTTTTAAACAGTGGTATAATCTGGAGTTTAACGCCTCTTACTGGAACAATTTCTGATACTTTACAACCCAAAACTAAAGACTTTACAGCTGCTATTAACATTAGTGATACAGCTTCACCTCTACAGCCGAATACTACTTATTATACTGAAGCGTATGTAATAGGATTAGATGGGAGTTTTTATGTAGGAGCAGTTATTCAATTTACAACAAATGCTACAAAAGTGCCAGTTGTTACTACAGGTACTACTATCTCAATTTTGTCTTATCAAGCAACTGCAGGAGGTATTATTGTTGATAGTGGTGGTTGTACAATTATCCGCAAGGGAGTATGTTACGGCACTACACTTAATCCTACTATTTCAGGTGCTAATACAATAGACGGAAATTGGGGTTACCCATTTAGCAGTATAATGAAACCACTTTTGTCCAGCCAACTATATCACTATAGGGCTTATGCTATTAATAGCTGTTTTCCTAATACGGTAAGTTATGGTGCTGATTCTACTTTTACTACGCAGCAAGCAGTTCCTTCTCTTACAGCGTTACCTGCAACAATTAATTTTGGCAATGAGTTTATTGGAACTAATGCTGTAGTATTGAGTTATGTATTAAAAGGAAATACACTTCTTGCCGGGGATTCGATAACTATAAATGCACCAGTAGGATATACTATTTCGTTATCACCAAATGGTCCTTTTAATTCAGTATTAGTTTATCATTATTCAGGAACATCATTTACTAAACCAGTATATGTAAAATTATCAACTGCAAATTTTGGAACTTTTAATGGCACTATCACACACACAGGTGGAGGTGCTGTTTCTCCAAATGTAGATGTAGAATCTGTAAGTGGAGCTATTGTTCAGTCTCCCGCAGAACCAAGTAATATGGGCACAGACTTCTGGTGTGGTTACCCATTTGAAGAAAATATGAAATCTAAACCAAAAACTGTAGATGATACATATGGTTTAATTTTATATATAGCTACCGGAAGCCAGTCTTCTACAGTAACGGTGGATTTGCCTTTATTACCAGCTGCACTTAAAGCTGCCTTTAATTTTCCAAGGACAATTACTGTAGCACCAAATACTGTAGCGCAAGTTCAGGGTTTTCCAATTGGTGATTTTTCACCTACTAACACTACAGGAAAAATTGATTCCAGATTATATTTTACTGGTATTACTAATAGGGGTATTCATGTAGAGAGCACTAATGGCATTCCTGTTGCTGTATGGTTGTATAGCTATGCTACCAATAGTTCTGCTGGAGGTTCAATGCTTTTTCCTACTAATACCTGGAATTCATCCTATACGGTACAAGCTTATGGAGGGACTTCTAACAATAGCTATCCTAATTCTTTTTTCTTTGTAATAGCCAATCAGGATAATACACCTGTAACTTTTACACCAAGTAATGATATAATTGATTCAAGTGCTACTACTATTTTAACTGAGGGACATCAGCCTTCAGACGTTCTTTATCATAAGGATTCTACTTATACTATAGTATTAAATAAAGGCCAGGTCTTTAATGCCATGGGCTTTATTCAGGGGTCAGGTAATAATAATGCTTTAGGTTTAGACCTTAGCGGAACGAAAGTTTCAACTTCCTGTGATAAAAAAATAGCGGTTTTTGGGGGAAATGGCAGATGTTTAATTAATACTCTAAGTAGTACTGTTTCTGCTTGTAATTCACCTTCAGGAGGTAGTGATAACTTAGTACAACAAATGCTGCCTAAAGTGGCATGGGGAACAAAGTATCTTACTGTACCCACTAAAACAATGGAATATAATGTTTTTAGAATTACCGTTTCAGATCCAGTTACAGTGGTTAAGGTTAATGGTAAAGTATATAATTCTAATTGGAATGCAAGAGGATTGTATTATGAACTGGAAGGAAATACTCCTTTTAAAATTGAAAGTGACCGACCTGTAAATGTAACTCAGTTTATCACTTCTGGAGATTGTAAATCAACTGCAATAGGCAACAATGGTTTAGGAGATCCTGAAATGATTATATTAAGTCCTGTTCAGCAATCTATTACCAGTACGACCGTATTAACTCCTGATTTTAAAAATAAACCAGGTAGTGGCGGGGATTATATAAATGTAATTATTCCTCATTCCGGAGTTTCAAGTTTTAAATTAGATGGTAAAACAACTGGTATTGATACAGGTGCAAGTAGTTATACAGGAGCACCTTATACAGGAGCAGGTTTAATAAATATGGTCAATGCATTTAGACCACATCCTCAGGATACTGCTTATTATTGGGCAAAGTTTAGGGTTAATTATCCGGCTACTCATTTTCTTACTGCCAATGTTGGTTTTAATGCAATTGCTTATGGACTGGAAGATGGGGAGAGTTGGGGTTTTAATGCAGGTACATCCATTAAAAATTTATCAGCTCCGGTAGGCAGGTGTAATCCTTTTGGTCCATGTGAAATTGATAGTTCAGGAGGCAATGTTATTACCTGTGTCGATAATCCTGTAAAATTACAAATAGCATTACCGTACCCTCCTTACGATGTAGATAGTATTATATGGAATGATGGTGTCAATAATTTTATTGCTCCTTTTTCGAGTACAAATACAGGAAAAATAGATAGTATAACAATTAGTCCTTTAAAAACGCAGGCTCATTACGATGGAACGGTTGTTCAGGGTGGAGATACATTTTATATTTATTCTTCTCCTGTTCTTTATACTTTCAGTTCGGGTGGTATATATGATATTACAGCAACTGCGATGGGTAAGTTTGCGAGTGATTGCCCAGGAATAAGTCTTAATCATATTTATGTACAGGTAGGGAATGATGTGCCATTATTTACTGTTGTTCCAGCTGGTTGTGGTAGTGCAAAAGTCACTTTTACTGATATGTCTACTGCATTACCTGGAGCTTCTATTACAAAATGGATATGGGATTTTGGAGAAGGGGCAAAAGATTCATCTATTAATCCTGCTAATCCTAATCCAACTGTAAACCCTCATGTTTATTTAGGGTTAAATAAATATACTGCAACATTAAAAACAATTAATAGTATTGGTTGCTATGCAGTTGATACGGTGAGTTTTGATTTAGCCTTTGGTATTGCTGCTAAATTTGTTACTAATACAGATACAATTTGTCCGGGAGGTACTATTGCATTTACAGATAGTTCTTCTACCAATGCATCATCATGGAAATGGCATTTCGGAGATACAAACAGTGGGGCAAATGATTCTTCTACTTTACAGAATCCTACACATACATATACAAAACCAGGAATCTATTATGCAACACTCGAAGTGTTTACATCTGGAGGTTGTCCAAGTAATGTATTCAGGGATACCATCTTTGTTTCCCCATTACCAAAACCTAACTTTACTTTTGGAGGCGTTTGTTTACCGGGCAGTACTGTAATTACCAATACGAGTGATTCTTTAACATATAAATTCTTATGGAATTTTGGAGAAACAAGCAGTGGCGTTTTAAATACTTCTACCGCTACTAATGGTGTACATACCTATACACCACCTGTACTAGCAGGCGGATATATTGTTAAGTTAATAGCTACAAACGCACTTGGCTGTACAGATAGCATCAGTCAGACAGTATCTACTATTTATGCTAAACCAACAGCAGACTTTAGTGTGGTTAAACCAGATATCTGTTTAGGCGATAAAGCTAATTTTACAGATAACAATTTAAGTACTGCTACCAATCAGACTATTACACAATGGCATTGGGCTTTTGGAGATGCAGTTGGAACAATAACCACTACCACAACAAATTCAGCATCAAACTTATATAATACATTAGGTACTTATAATGTGAAGCTGGTAGTAGTAACGGATAAAGGTTGTATGAGTGACAGCAGTGTAGCACATACAGTAACGGTTCTTCAGCTACCAATACCTTCTTTTGTATTACCAGGAAGTTGTTTAGGTAGCGATTCAGTAACTTTTATCAATACCAGTACTATAGGTTCGGGTGATCCATTAACCTATAACTGGACTTTCGGAAGTATAGGCACCTCTACTACTATCAATGGTGTAGTTAAGTTTAAAGATACAGGCACTTATGCTATTATATTAAAAGCAACTTCATCTTTTGGATGTAATGCTTCGGATACTGCATCGTTTAATGTAGCAGGTTCTCAGCCAGTTCCATCCTTAACTGTGACTAATGCTGCAGGATTATGTAGCAATCTTCCTGTTTCCATTACTGATAATTCAACAATTACGGTTGGTGTTATTAAGAAAGTAGAAATCTATTGGAATTATAAAGTATCAACAACACCCGACACTACCAATAATAACCCTCCAAAAGTATTGGGTGAGTCTTATACACATGTATATCCTGTAACCGGTACGGATCAGGTATATAATGTAAGATTAGTCGCTTATTCAGGTACTACCTGTTTCCAGGATATTATTTTACCAGTAACAGTACACGGAGTACCTGTACCAGGATTTATTATGCCAGGTAGTTGTTTAGATAGCGGTTCTGTAACTTTTATGGATAACAGTACTACCGGTTCAGGAGCGCCACTTACATCAGGCTGGACATTTGGAGATACAAAGTATCCACCTAATACTTCTAATGCTACCAATGGGATACATAAATTTTATGATTCTGGTACATATAATATTACGCAAACTGTTACCACTATTTTTGGTTGTAAAGCATCGGATACTGCGCAGTTTACTATTGCAGGTACTCAACCTCGTCCTGCATATTATGTTAAGTTTGGTAATCACTGTAGTAATCTTCCTTTTACCATTACAGATACCTCCCGGATAGATGTTGGAAAAATAAAGACTGTAGATATATACTGGGATTATCAGGGTCAGTCAGTACCAGATATTACCGATGTGAATCCTCAGGGAGGAAAAGCACCTTCCAGTAAAAGTTATACCTATACATATCCTGTATTAGGATATGACAAAGTTTATACTATCAGACTGGTGGCATATTCTGGGCCTACCTGTTTTAAAGATTATACTGATACTATTACTGTACATGGTTCACCAAAGCTTATGTTGACGTCCGCTATGCAAGACATATGTCTGAATGCATTACCTGTTACTATTAATGAAGTAAGTGATGCAAATGGTTTAACCGGTACGTTTACTTATAGTTGCCCTTCTGCACCGTTAACAATAGTTGGAGGCAATACATTTGATCCAACTAAAACAAGTCCGGGTACTTATACTATACAGGCTATTTACACTACCACTGCCAGTTGTTCAGATACTACCAGTATGCCAATCAGAGTTTTAGGATTACCATTAGCACATCCAATAGCCAGTTATCCTTTATGCGAAAGGAGGGCAATTACCTTCAGTGATTCATCTAATCCGATGGGAGGTAGAATTGATACCACAATTTGGATTATAAATGGTAGTCTTATTTTTGGCTCTCCATATACTTATAATTATCCTACTTCAGTAAATGATGTAGTAAAGCTTGTGGTAAAAACAATCTGTTCGAGCGATACAGCAAAACTTGGTTTATTTATTAATCCATTACCACAGGTAAACTTTAAATTTGATTCAAGCGTTTGTTTACCAAAGGGTACTACACAGTTTACTGATTTAACTACCTTGCCAGGTACAGTACAACCGGTATTTACCTACAACTGGGATTTTGGTTCGGGTAGCGGTGCAAATCCAAGATATGCATTTGTAGCAGATCCTACACATGACTTCCCGGTAGTTGCTGATTATAATATTACACTGAAAGTAACATCTTCTGTAGGTTGTGACAGTTCATTAACTAAAACTTTATTGTCAACACAAATACACCCTGCTCCTGTTTCAAGCTATACACTTACTCCGGTATCAGCACATGTTTGTCTGGGAGACAGTATATTATTTACAGATAACAGTGGGGCTAATATTAATAAGTCAATCTGGTATTTTGGAGATAATAATATAGTTACGGCTATTTCAACATTCCATACTTATGCAACCGCTACTAACTATACAGCTACACATACTGTGATAGATAATAATAATTGTATAAGTGTAAATAATCCACCAATACCGGTAATTATAGATCCATTGCCAAGGGTAGATGCGGGATATGATAAATATGTGGTAATAGGTGATTCGGTGGTATTGAATGAAGTAACTGTAGTAGCTACAAATTTTACCAGCTGGTGGACATCATCACCATATAATCCATATTTGAATGACACTACTATATTGAATCCTGTATTTAAACCTACGGATGCAGGTTCATTCAGTGATACATTACATGTAAGAACACAGGCAGGTTGTAGTGCATGGTCAGTAATCAATCTGGTTGCATTGAATCCACCGATAATTCCAAATGTATTTTCACCGAATGGTGATGGGGTACATGATCGTTGGGAAATAGGTTATCTGAACAAATTCCCTGGAGCTACTGTAAAAGTGTTTAACAGATACGGACAATTAATTTATAATGTAATAGGCTATGCAGTTCCATGGGATGGTACATGTAATGGAAATCCATTACCAATAGGAACATACTATTATATCATCAGTCCAAAGAATGGAGTAAAAGACATTATAGGATCGGTAACAATCATCAGATAAAACAATTAAAAGGTAAAGAATCAAACAACAAACTGATTCTTTACCTTTTTTAAAAATAATAAGGGACTACTTTTGCAAATGGTTCATTAGATATAACCGGTATTATTTAATAATAAAGAATGCAACACATGAAAAAAACGTTACAATCAGTTAAAACAAACAACATTGCAGATGCTAATTATAGCAGTAAGAGTCTTTTCCTGATCAATTTTAAAAAATTATTTATAATCGCTATTTGTATATTATTTGCATCGGGCAATATACATGCACAGCTTATAAAAGAAGGCATTGAAGAACCAGAGTGGCAAAGTGCTTCTTTAAACCCCAATAATAGTAGTACAACCAGTGGTTCTATTGTTATTAGTGCAACAAGTGCTAATAGTGTAATGTCTTATTATATATGCACCAATGCCAGTACAGGTACCGTTAGTGCAACAGCTACAACTACTGGAACAAAAACAGCTTCTTCCAGATCTACTATTACTTATATTTCAACAGATAATAATACCTGTCCAAACTCTGGTACATGGTGGTATTTGAGAGGTGTTGCTGTTACCGATAACAGACTTTCAAAAGCACATTCAGCTACTCATAGCTGGGATATTGGCGGCGGCGGGTATTTAATTACTCCCGTTGTTAATGGTGGAGTGGTTACGGTAAGTTTCTGGTCATCTTCTTCTGGAACTGGTGATCTTTTTGTTGGACTAAATACTGCAACCGGTAATCCTCCTCCGCAGAGTTATAGTACTAAATCAACTTATAATGGATTTACTAGCGGAGTACAAAGTATTGCCATCAATGGTACAATGCAGTCTTATGTTTATACAACTGTAATGACTGCTCCTGCACAGGTTGGATTTTTTAGTACCTTTAGCAGTACATCCTATATCGATGATATAAATATTACGGTAAATCCGGGTACTCAAGCTTCTGTTACTACTAACTCTGCTTTTCCTACTTATAGTACTGCTGTTGTTACTGGTGCCATTACTGCAAATAACCCTTCACCTAATGCATATATTGTAAATAGCGGAGTTTGTTATGCTTTATCTTCTGTTACAAATACACCTGATACTAGTAATAAACATACAGTTGATGGACCTTCAGGAGTAATATCAGGTTCAATATCAGATACTATCAAAGGTCTTACTCCTGGTACTGCTTATTGTTTAAGAGTATATGCACTTACAACAGCAGGCGTTATTTATGGAAATGTGATTTGTTTTACAACTAAAGCAGCTATAGCTCCTGTAATATCTACTAATCCTATCAATATATTATCTTCTGTTGCTGCAACCAGTGGAGGTAATATTACTGATTCAGGTGGTCTGGTAATTAGTGCAAGTGGTGTATGCTGGAATACTACTGGAAATCCTACTATAGCAGATAATATCACTAAAGATGGAAATTCAGGTAGTTTTCTAAGTTCTATCACAGGATTGTTGCCTTGTGTAAAATATTATGTAAGAGCTTATGCAACCAATAGTAAGGGTACTACTTATGGTAATGAATTAACTTTTACTACGCCATGTGTGCCGTCTTTATTGGCAACACCGGGTGTTTTAAATTTTGGTAATGTGCCATTAGGTACATCTTCAACACTTACTTATACATTAACAGGGGCATTGTTAAGTCCCGCTTCAGGAACTATTTCTATAATAGCACCTACTGGTTATACTGTATCAGTTGCAGGTATTCCAGCTTCCGATACTTTAAATATAACGTACTCGGGTGGCGTATTACCTTCAACAGTGGTGACGGTTACATTTAGTCCATCTGTTTATGGTATTAATACTGGTATAATCAAACATTCAGGGGGTGGAGCAGTAGCACCAAACATTCAATATATTACAGTGAATGGGGGTGGAGCACAACCTGCTAATTCATATTCAAATACCGGGATAGATTTCTGGACAGGTTTTGGTTATCTCGAAGACTTTGTAAATAATACTGCAAAGATGTCAGTATATATTTCTGCTCCTTATCAGGATGCAGATGTAACAGTTGATATGCCTCGTATTTTTGGTGGATTCTCCTCAACAGTTCATGTACCTGCACACACAGTGGTAGAAGTAAATGCTTTTCCTACATCTGGTGCAACCGATAGTAGACTATGGTACACCGGCAAAAGCAACAGAGGTGTTCATGTTGTCAGCACTACAGGCGTTCCTGTATCTGTATGGACTTATACAAATGAAGGTTCAGACAATTCAGCTACAGGTTGTTTAAATTTCCCTACTAATACATGGAACTCTTCTTATACTGTTCAGTCAATGGCAGGAGCCTCAAACAATGCTAATCCATTTCCTTATTTCTTTGTAATAGCTAAACAGGATAGTACTGTTATTGAAATTACTCCTACTAGTGATATTATTGATTCAAGTCAGGCAGGTCTTAATAATACTTATGTACCATTAGAAACAGTTAAGTATCCAAAAGGGGTACCTTTTACCATTACTTTAAACAAAGGTGAAGTATTTAATGCAATGGCTTATATCGGAACTGCATCCAGTAATAATTCACAATATGATTTATCAGGAACAAAAATTAAAACAAATTCCTGCGATAAAAAGATTGCAGTATTTGGAGGAAATGGACGTTGTTTGATCGAAACAGTAAGCGGCGGTACTGGTGATGGTGGTTCAGATAATATGATGCAGCAAATGTTTCCAATGTCAGCATGGGGCAATGAATATCTTTCAGTTCCAACCAAAACAATGGAGAACAATGTATATAGAATATTTGTTCAGGATACAGCTACCATAGTACGGGTGAACAACGATACCCTGGATAAAAGTACATTAATCAACAATGCATATTATCAGGTAAGTGATTATTTGCCAAGTGGTGATTATTTGTATAAACCAAATGAGTTTTATTCCAGCAAACCTATATGTGTTACACAGTTTATTACTTCTAATAATACCCATAATGTATCTGTTGGAAATAATGGATTAGGGGATCCCGAAATGATTATATTAAGTCCTATTAATCAGGCCATAAATAATGTAACAGTATATTCTCCAACATTAAAAAATAACAGGGCTGTTTATGGTAATTATATCAATGTAATTATTCCTAAGTCAGGTGTTTCCAGTTTCAGAATGTACTCCGATACCAATAAGGTAAATGCTGGTGATTCTATTAATTACATCGACCCTGGAACTAGTTTGCCTTATCACTTAAATCAGCTCACTTATTCTAATACGAATGTAGGAGGTGGTACCTTTAATTTTATCTACAGGAAGTTTGCAGATACCAGTTTATTAATGGTGGATACAGGTTCCAGTAGTTTTACTGGTGCTGCTTATGCTTCTGCTGATTTGTTGATTCCTATCGATAGTGCTTTTCAACCGCATCCTGCCGATCCAAATTATTATTATGCAAAGTTCAGGGTTGCTGCTAATGCGCAATATACCCTTACTTCCAATATAGAATTCAACGCAATTGCCTATGGTATGGATGATGGAGAAAGCTATGGATTTAATGCGGGTACAAATCTTAATGTTATTAATGTTACACCTGGTCATCCGCATATAATATCCACTACCGATACTTCTAAATATCATATACAACAAGAGGATTTAAATACTATCAAAACCTGTTTATCTATTCCTTTTCATTATTCAATTGCTTTGTCTTTTAAGCCGGATAGTTTAACATGGAACTTTGATATTTCAGGTGCACCAAACACACATATTTCCCCAAATAAGTTACAGCGACAAATAGCACCTGCTTACGATTCTACTCATAAGTTTATTGGCGATACCACACTGTATTATTTCTATACTTTAAATGATGCTGCTGGTAATCCTATTAAATATACTTTCGATAAAGTAGGACCTTATCCGGTAACTGTTACTGCTTATACCAAAACTACATCTGTGGTTTTTCTGGATCCTTGTACAGTAGATACTACCAATGGTGTAGCTAAGAATACGTATAATTTTACAATCGATGTAACTACAGGAGTTCATCCTGGATTTACACCTGTTTATGCTACTTGTTCTACCGATACAACTTATAAGTTCTTTGATAATACATGGGACGAAAATTCTAATGATACTTCTTTTATTATTGGAAGAATCTGGAACTTTGGAAATGGTAAAACCGATACTGCTAATAAGACAACTGTTACTTCTTCTTTCCTCAGTAGTGGCGTTTATCCTGTACGTTTAATAGCTATTGACAAAATTGGTTGTGTATATGAT
>Ga0208259_1000468_pt1 | contig 11695 bp, 7 predicted proteins | sample CryBogCBH22May08_FD_184618 | JGI IMG/M metagenome (GOLD analysis project Ga0208259, IMG submission 184618) | Freshwater microbial communities from Crystal Bog, Wisconsin, USA - CBH22May08 (SPAdes) | ecosystem: Environmental > Aquatic > Freshwater > Lake | place: Crystal Bog, Wisconsin, USA... | reverse complement strand
GTTTTCATAATTAATGAGATCTTTTGGACTTCTAATTTCTATCATTTGGTAACCTAAGCGAAGATTTACCGAATTATAGCCTTTTATTCTATCCAGATTTACAATATGTTTAAAATTCCAACTTGCCAAAACGTCTACTTTATAAATTGTAGCTAATGCGATGTGTCTACAATCCTCTAAACTGGTTTTCCCAACAACCCTTTCAGTTATATAAGCATCAGCAAGATTAATAGCTTCTTCCGTTAATTCAACTCGGTTAAATTTATCTGAAGTATAATTATATAGTAATTCTCTGACATTGAGAGGAGCACTTATTAATTCAAGTTCAAGCAGATCAGATACTACAAAAACAATCTCTCCTTTTTCAAATCTATTAAAAAGAGGAATTGTTGCATCTTTAAATTCTTCGTCAAAGTAACCTCCAACCACAGAAGTATCTATGTAAATTCTTTGTTTCATTGTTTACAAATTTACAATGTTCTGTCAAAGAATATAAAAAGCTTTGCTTCTTGAATACTCAATTAAGCTTTTTTACTTAAACATAATATTACTGTCCAGTTGCATCATCTTCATTAGGTGGCGTGTATTCTATTCCATCCTCTACTATATAACATCCCTGAGGATATAGCTTTGTTAACTGAGCACGGAACTTTTCTGCATCCTGTCTCTTAAGAAAATTTCCTATCCTAACTCTGAAAGCAGGAGATTGAAATAACACATATACTTTCTCTCCGGGGAAACGAGTCAATAACTCTGCTTTTATTTTGAAAGCATCATCCCTTTTATTAGTACTCACTACCTGTATCCGGAAACCTTTATACATTCCCGTACTCGTCATCATAGATGAACGTTTATTAATGGATACCTGTTTTTGTGTAAGTATATCAAACCTTGGGTCTTTTTTTACAACAATAGAATCACCGGCAAATGCAGCTTTCGATAATATTATTAAACATAAAAAAAAGAACCCAATTTTACCCAACATCTTTATATAATTTTTATTTTGTGTTCCTCACGACTCACGTTTATCACGACTCACGATGTATTAATCTTAAACGCTTTAAACCTTTAATATCCCGCCTTAGCACCACCAATATTCTCTATTGGATGCCAGGTAGTTTTTATCTCTTGTGAATCCAAAATAAAGTAAGGAGATTGACCTTCCGTTTCATTATTCCAGTCTATTTTATCATAACAGAAAACACGCTTAACATTCAACACTGCTTTTTCCTGTATCAGCTTCTTTGTAGCCTCATCTTTCTCACAGTAAACCATTGCATTAATATCCATATGATCGGCAAAGTATTTTACAAGCTCGGATGGCTTTCCAGTAAGAATATTTACAACACCTCCTGGTAAATCGGAAGAGTTCAATACTTCAGCAAAACTTACCGCACATAAAGGCTTGGTTTCCGATGCCAAAACAATACAGGTATTACCGCCAGCAATTACCGGTGCAATAACCGATACAAGACCAATTAAAGAAGTATCCTGTGGAGCAATAATACTTACCACTCCAGTTGGTTCTGGAACCGAGAAATTGAAGTGAGATGATGCTACAGGATTCACCGAACTAAATACCTGTTGAAACTTATCACACCATCCTGCATAATAAATCAATCTATCTATCGACAACAATACTTCCTCTTCTGCCTGTGCAGGAGCAACGTCTTGTTTTATCAACTCATCTATGAACTGTGCTTTTCTACACTCCAGCATTTCTGCTATTCTATAGAGTATCTGAGAACGATTGAAAGCAGCTCTGCTACTCCATCCGCCAAAGGCTCCACGAGCAACAACTGCTGCATCTCTGAAATCTTTACGGGAACAAAGACAAGCATTAGCCAAAGGCTCTCCTGCCTTATTCTTTGCTACATAATATCTACCCGATTCAGTACGAGGAAATTGTCCTCCAATATATATTTTGTAAGTCTTCAAAACTTCTACTCTTTTCATGTTACTATATTTATTTCGTGTAATAAACGTTTAACGTAAATACATCCAATTGTTATTTGACCTTGTATTCTGTATTCACGTTAAATTCTTTAAACCCATGTATTTTGTATTAACTTTAAACCTCTTGAATCTGTATTTAACTGTATTAACCTTGAACTGCTTGAACCTTTTAAACCTCTTAAACCCTCAAATACGCTGCCAAACCATGCATTCCACCTTCTCTTCCAAATCCACTTTCTTTATATCCACCAAATGGCGAAGTAGGATCAAACTTATTAAAGGTATTTGCCCAAACCACTCCTGCCCTAAGTTTGGTAGTCATATTAAATACTTTCGATCCTTTATCTGTCCATACACCTGCACTTAAACCAAATGGCGTATTGTTTGCTTTTTCTATTACCTCATCATCCGTTCTGAAAGTCTGGATAGTTAGTACTGGTCCAAATATTTCTTCCTGAACTAATCTACTCGATTGAGCAAGATTGGTAAATAATGTTGGTCTGCAGAAGAATCCTTTCTTAGGCATTGCACAAGTGCTTTCAATTATTTCAGCACCTTCTTTCTTACCAATACTGATATACTTTTGAATAGTATCTAATTGTTGTTTAGAATTGATAGCACCAATATCCGTATTCTTATCTAAAGGATCGCCCACTATTAAAGTTGCAATTCTATCTTTCAGTTTTCTAAGTACTTCGGGGTAAACAGACTCTTGTACAAATAGTCTTGAACCTGCACAACAAACATGTCCCTGATTAAAGAATATACCATTGATAATACCTTCCACTGCCTGATCTATTGCGGCATCATCAAAGATTATATTAGCACCCTTGCCACCCAATTCTAAGGTTAGTTTTTTATCGGTTCCAGCAATAGCTTTCTGAATTACTTTACCTACATCGGTTGAACCAGTAAAAGCAATCTTGTTTACATCAGGATGATTTACCAAAGCCATACCCATCGAAGAACCATTACCGGTAATGATGTTCACCACACCTGGTGGAAGGTCGGCTTCCTGAATTATTTCAGCCAGTTTAAGTGCCGTCAAAGAAGTAGTTTTTGCTGGCTTCAATACAACAGTATTTCCCGTAGCCAATGCAGGTGCTATCTTCCAGGCAGCCATTAATAAAGGAAAGTTCCACGGAAGTATTTGTCCGGCAACACCCAATGGTTGTGGGTTTTTATTTGGAAATGCATACGATAACTTATCTGCCCATCCGGCATTATAAAAGAAATGATTTGCAGCCAAAGGAACATCCACATCTCTACTCTCTCTTATTGGCTTTCCACCATCCAGTGTTTCAATTATAGAAAGTTCTCTGGCCCTTTCCTGAATCATGCGGGCTATACGATAAATATATTTACTTCTTTCTTTTGCAGGCATCTTTCCCCATACCCCTTCGTATGCTTTTCGGGCAGCTTTTACTGCAATATCTACATCCTTTGCATTCCCTTCAGCCACAGAAGTTATCTTCTCTTCTGTAGCAGGATTTATTGTATCGTAGTACTGTCCACTCTGCGATTTTACAAACTTACCATTGATAAATAAATTGTATTGAGCATCAATCTTTGCACTGCTTTTACTTTCCGGAGCAGGTGCATAATGAAGTGTATCAAAAGAAAGTTTAACTGTAATATTTTTCGCTTTAGTTTCTACTTTCTTAACAGTAGTACTTTTAGCAGTTGTGATCTTCTTTTTTGCAATAGCTTTTGCCATAATAAACATTTTGTATTTGATTCCCCCTTCGGGGGATTGAGGGGGCTTAGTCGATAGAGAAATAATTCGAACTCTGATAAACGCCTGTCCTTTCTTTTTCCAGTTGCATCAGTACATCATTCGCCAGACTACTTGCACCAAAACGGAACCATTCATTATTCATCCATGCATCTCCCAGTGTTTCTTTCAACATCACCAGATAGTGCAATGCAAGTTTAGATTTTGAGATGCCTCCCGCAGGTTTCATCGCTATCATCTTACCCGTTTTATAATAGAAATCTCTGATAGCTTCCAGCATCACGAGCGTAACAGGCATAGTAGCTGCAGGTGATATTTTACCAGTAGAAGTTTTAATAAAGTCGGCACCCGCATACATGGCTATATCGCTTGCACGGCGTACTTTATCCAGGGTTACCAGTTCGCCTGTTTCCAGTATCACTTTCAATCTAGCAGTACCGCATGCTTCTTTGATAGTAGCAATTTCATCAAATACATAATTGTATTCTCCCTGCAAGAATTTACCCCTGCTAATCACCATATCTATCTCATCGGCACCTTCGTTTACTGCAAACTTGGTATCATCAATCTTCACTTTCAGCGAAGCCTGTCCACTTGGAAAGGCAGTAGCTACCGAGGCTATTTTAATACCAGAATCTCCTACGGCTTTCTTTGCAACACTAACCATGGAGGGATACACACAAACAGCAGCCACAGTTGGTAATCCAGGATAAGCATCGTGCAGGTGTTGTGCTTTATAGCAAAGCTGTTTTACCTTACCATCGGTATCCTTTCCTTCGAGTGTGGTAAGGTCTATCATATTCAGGGTGAGCAGTAAGCCATTCAGTTTCGTTTCCGCCTTAATGCTTCTTTTGGTAAACCTCGAAGCCCTTTCTTCTACTCCTACCTGATCGATTGTTGGTGTATACCTAAAATCGGGAATTGTTTTATCAGCAATCATGTTCCGTATTTATATAATCATCAAATGTATAATAAATTAGCTTTATTTATTTAATAAAACCCTTATTTGTGGAGAAAGAAGTGAGGAATGGCCTTGCATTTATTATCCTTTTTCAACCATCAATTATTATTTGTTCTATACTTAAAAGGGCTTCCAGCTCTTACTATCTTTAGTTGTAACATTATTATTCATTCAAGTTGACTTATTTACAACTCCAATAGGATTACAATGGATTCATTACTACTTTGACTGTACTTGTACAACAATATGGTGTAATTATATTGCTTTAAAGTGGGTTATTGCAACAAATTAATCAATTAAAGTAACAATACAATTTATTCATGTAACATTATTATGAACTCATGTGGCCTTTTTAAATATTCATCTTACCTTATTAAACATTCAAATTAAAATAGACAATGAAATAGTTTACAGCCACAATAAGACTGGCAAAAGTGATTAGAAATACCGAACTTTAGATAAAACAACTGTTGTATTGCGATTTTTGTACTAAGCTATTATGCTTCTGCTTTTTATAGTTAGAAGTTCATTTTAATGAGATTTCTATGAAAAAAGGGGTAATATGAGAATAATTGATCATTTGAATTAAATGTCTGTGGAGGAGACTCAATCGTTTGACGTATGCGATGTATTTGTGTCGAGTAGGCAAGGGCGTTTCAGCCCAAGCCTCTCACAGAACCGTGCTTGATAGTCTCCCATCACACGGCTCTTGACATACTAATCACAAAATCATTTCTAAAATATTGACCAATGATAAAACATTGTTGGGTGTGAAGCTTTGATGCTTCTCAACCAATCGTTTGCTTTTAGGTAACTATTTCTCATTGATTTATACTTATACTTTACCCATTTCGCTATTCTTACATCTAGATGATAGAATAATTTATGTACCGACCACTTATCTATCGTGGCATAATACCTTATTATTCCTCTGCTTATTGGTTCGAGTTTTATGGCTATAGCTTGTAAGTCCAGTTTTGTTTGTCTTTGAAAATCCATCTTGCTCCATTTATCTATAATTCGTGTTCTTGATTTCATGCTGATTTCGCAATCAAATCCTAAAAACATTCCCATCCTCGACTTCTTACTCATTGGTTTAAAACTAAACCCTAAGAAATCAAATCGATTGGGATAATTGTTCTTGACATCTCTCTTATAGTTTTTACAGAATACAATCTTCGTTTTCTCTTCACTCAAACGCAATTTACAATCTGTTAGTCTTGCTTTGATGGCTGATAATACTGTTTGACTTTGAGCTTCATTTTCGCAATGTATAACTACATCATCGGCATAACGTACAAATGTTATTGCTGGAAACTCTTTTTCAAGCCATTTATCTAACACATAATGCAAAAATAAATTAGCCAATAAAGGACTAATAACACCTCCTTGCGGAGTGCCTTTGCCCTCTTTAAACACCAATCCTTCCTTAGTTTGTACGGGACTTTCCAGCCATCTTTTCAAATACATTAACACCCACTTTTCTGACACGTGTTTTGTTATTGCTTTCAGAAGCAATTCATGTGATACTTCATCAAAGAAACTCTTGATGTCCATATCTACCACCCAAGCATAGTCTCGTACGTTTTCACGCACTCGAGCAATAGCTTGATGGCTACTTTTGTGTGGACGATAACCATAAGAATTGGGGCTGAAGATCTTTTCAAACCTTGGTTCTAAATAAGTTTTTACTACTTCCTGGGCTATCCTGTCGCTTATGGTGGGTATGCCTAAAGGGCGTGTTCCTCCATTTGCTTTGGGGATAATAACCTCTTTCACTGGTAATGGGAAATAGCTTCCGCTGCTCATTCTGTTCCAAATTTTGTACAGGTTGCCTGATAAATTCTCATTGAATTTATTCAAATCTTCTTCATCTACTCCTGCACTCCCTTTGTTACTCCGAACTTTGCGATACGCTTCTCTAACCATTTCTTTGGTTATTGGAATAGGTCGTGATTTTGTTTCAAATAAATCTTTCATCCTTAAAATAAATTAAGTTGTTTAAATAAGTGAAACTGTATGTCTGCCATCCTTCACTCCATGCTCATTACAAGCACTTCATCGTTACTACAATGGCATCCGTCATCCCTGACAACATCGATACTATAAGCCTTATGGATATTGTCCACTTGTGCCGTTCTCTTTGCAGTTTTCAAGGACTTCCTGAGTTCCTTAAAAGAGCCTAGAAAAGGTTCGTGCCTGCTAAATTGCGGTTGCCCTATAGCCAGTATCACAAGTAACTGCTATAATTGTCGTTTGTCGCAAATAATACAAACTTTTGACAACGGGTAAACTAATCTCACAACTTCATCACAGGTTCATTTTCATTCACCTCCCTTTTCCTTACCTGACTGATTTAATCAGCCTTTTCCTCAACCGTTCAGCACCCTTCAATTACTATCAAAGCACCGTGAGGCGGTTTGCAACCCTCGCTTGTTCAACGATTGCGATAGACCTACTATCATCTCTATTAAAGCATTGATTAATCTATACAAACGACTAATCATTCACAGCACACATTCGCGTTAGTGCCATCAGGGAATCTTTCCTACCACCCTGAACCTACTTTGAATTTGATGCAGATATTAGTGGTAGGAAAGATAGGAAGAGCTGGAACGACCGCTTGCGGAACGCCCTAATCAAAGTAAAAAGTAAAAAACAAAAAGGAAAAAGAATACTATGCTAATTAGCTAATGTGATAATGTGCTGATTAGCTAATGAATACAAGAAATACAAATTTGAAAATTTGGGAATGAATACAATGAAACAATAGATACCGTTCAAATAAATAGACCTCGGCTATTTTACATAACCGAGGTCTTTCTTTATAATCATATTTATTTTTGAATCCTTATCTACATTAATGTTTCAGGAGAATGGTAATTATCAAACCAATAATAGTGAGATACAACGGCACAAACATTCCTATCATCCACTTTAATAAATCAGTTTTATTATTGGCCATTTCCTGTTTAATGGAACCTATCTCCAGTTTCACTTCTGCAATATCTCCTTTGGTAGACAAGACATTTAAATTAACTGCATTGTTGTCTTTTATTTTTCCATCAACAAAACTTACCAATGCTTCGGCTTCTTTCTCCCCAAGCTTTTGCTTGAGTAATTGAAACAATTGAATATCGGACATATTGATTACCATGATATGTATTTGTGTAAATATAGGGCTTATAGGTAAGGACAAAGAACAATTAACAAAATACAGATTAGAGTACTTAGATATTAGTACTTAGACAATACAAAAGACCTCGGCTATTATTAGTAACCGAGGTCTAATATTATTGATGTATTCTCCTGACTCCTATATTCTGACTCCTATCTCCTCTACATATCCTTACCGTGGCACTGTTTGAATTTCTTGCCGCTTCCACAAGGACAAGGATCGTTTCGGCCTGGTAATTTTTCTACTTTAATAGGCTCTTGTTTTACCGGAGTAGGATCGATATAATCATTATCATGACCCGATGCATCTACTTCTTCTTTACGGGTTTTCATCTTGCTTAAATCCGTTTTTTGTTGATGACCTTCTTTCATGTCACCTTCATTTTCTACCGGTATTGCAGCATGGCAAAGGAACTGTACCGTATCGGTATTGATTTCGCCATCCATGTTTTTAAACAAGTTGAAAGCTTCCATTTTATAGATTACCAATGGATCTTTTTGTTCGTATGTGGCAGTCTGCACACTTTGCTTTAGATCGTCCATGGCACGTAAATGTTCTTTCCATGCATCATCGATAAAACCAAGGGTAATACCACGCTCCAAAGCATTGGCCAATTCGGCACCTTCGCTGTTCAATACTTTATCCATATTGGCCAGCACCTGCATTTGTTTTCTACCATCGGTAAAAGGAACAATTACGTTCTCGATATGGGTGCCTTGCTGCTGACGGATATTCTTAAATACCGGCAATGCATTTACACTGATATCATTTTTCTTACGTTGATATTTAGCAATAGATTCGCTATACAATTTCTCTGCTAAATCGGTATCCGACATTCTATTTAATTCATCAGCCGTAATAGCTGTTTCGATACCGAAGTTTACAATGGCAGCCAGTTTAAATGCTTCATGATCCCCCTGATCTTTAAAGGTATTTATAACTCCTTCTGCTACTGAATAAAAGGCATTATCTAAATCGAGTGCAAGACGTTCGCCGAACAATGCATGATGACGTTTTGCATAAATAACAGTACGTTGTTTATTCATTACATCATCGTATTCCAACAGACGTTTACGAATACCAAAGTTGTTTTCTTCTACCTTGCGTTGTGCACGTTCGATAGACTTGGTAATCATACTATGCTGAATAACTTCGCCTTCTTTATAGCCTGCAAAATCCATCACCTTAGCAATACGTTCGCTACCGAACATACGCATTAAATCATCCTCCAGAGAAACGAAGAACTGAGAAGAACCCGGATCGCCCTGACGACCAGCACGACCACGCAACTGTCTGTCCACACGACGAGACTCGTGACGCTCCGTACCAAGGATAGCAAGACCACCAGCCTCTTTTACGCCAGCACCAAGTTTGATATCGGTACCACGACCAGCCATATTGGTGGCAATAGTTACGGCACCAGCAAGACCAGCTTCGGCAACAATCTGTGCTTCTCTGGCATGCTGTTTAGCATTTAATACATTGTGCGGAATTTGTTTCTGACGCAACATTCTGCTCAGCAATTCACTCACCTCTACCGAAGTAGTACCCACAAGACATGGGCGACCTGCTTCGCGAAGTTTAGCAATCTCATCGATTACCGCACCAAACTTTTCTCTCTTTGTTTTATATACTAAATCCTGCTCATCGTTACGAATACAAGGGATATTAGTAGGGATAGAAACCACATCTAATTTATAGATATCCCACAACTCCGATGCTTCGGTTTCGGCAGTACCAGTCATACCACAAAGCTTGTGATACATTCGGAAATAATTCTGCAAAGTAACCGTTGCATAAGTCTGTGTAGTAGCTTCGATTTTTACATTTTCTTTCGCTTCAATTGCCTGATGTAAACCATCGCTATAACGACGTCCATCAAGTATACGACCTGTCTGCTCATCTACAATTTTAACGGCTTCATCCATCACCACATACTCTACATCTTTATCGAATAAAGTATAGGCTTTCAGCAATTGCTGTGCAGTATGAATTCTATCGGACTTAACGCCATAATCATTAATGATAGACTCCTTGCGCTGCATCTTTTCTTCGGCAGAAAGGGATGCATCGGTATCCACCTGTGCCAGTGTAACACTGATATCAGGAATGATAAAGAAGTTAGGATCTTCGCCTGCTTTTGTAATCAGGGAAATACCTTTATCGGTTAACTCGACAGAGTTGTTTTTTTCATCAATATAGAAATACAATTCAGCATCTGCTATAGGCATTTCTTTTGATTGATCTGCCATATAATAGTTCTCGGCCTTTTGCAATTTCACCCTCATTCCGGGCTCACTTAAGAACTTGATTAAAGCATTGTTCTTAGGCAAACCTCTGTGTGCACGGAACAAAGCAAGACCGCCATCTTTAGGATCATCGTTTCCTTCTGCAATCTTTTTCTTAGCTTCATTCAGGAACTGATTAGTAGCTCTTTTCTGAGCATCTACCAGCTTCTCGATTCTTGGCTTTAACTCAAAGAATTGTTCTGTATTATCAGCACGGCCAATAGGACCGGAAATAATCAAAGGCGTACGGGCATCATCAATTAATACACTATCCACCTCATCGACCATTGCAAAATGGTGTTTACGTTGTACCATTTCGTCGGGACTATGCACCATGTTATCACGGAGATAATCGAAACCAAATTCATTGTTGGTACCATACGTAATATCTGCTAAATATGCATTGCGACGTTCTTCGCTATTCGGTTCATGTTTATCGATACAATCTACTCTTAAACCAAGCCACTCAAATAAAGTACCATTCCACTCACTATCTCTTCGTGCCAGGTAATCATTCACGGTAACAATATGTACCCCTTCGCCAGCCAATGCATTGAGATAAGCAGGTAAAGTAGATACCAGTGTTTTACCTTCCCCTGTAGACATCTCGGAAATTTTTCCAGAGTGCAATACAGCACCACCTATCAACTGTACATCGTAGTGTACCATGTTCCAGGTAACTTGTCCGCCACCTGCTGTCCACGTGTTTTTGAAGATAGATTGATTGCCACTGATAGACACATAGTTTTTGGTAACAGAGAAGGTTTTATCCAGTTCTGTAGCAGTAGCAACGATCTCTGTATTTTCTTTAAATCTTCTTGCCGTTTCTTTAACTACAGCAAAAGCTTCGGGCATGATTTTCTCTAAAGCTTCTTCGATTTTTTTATCTCTATCTTTCTTTAGTTTATCTACATCCTGATAGATAGCATCTTTGCCATGAATATCTGCTGCAGGCAAATTTTCTGCTTCATTCTGACGCTCTTCAATTTCTGCGTCAATTTCTTTCAGGTGATCTTTAATGCGTTGTTTGAATTCGGCAGTTTTGCCACGCAAAGCATCATTATCCAATGAACGATATTCCTCGAAGAATTTATTAACCTGGGCTACGATAGGTTTTATTTTAGCAACATCTTTTTCGCTTTTGTTGCCTCCTAAAATCTTAGATATAAGTTTAAGCATACACTAATAAGTACTTTAAAAATTTTTGTCGATTGCTCCAAAAGCATGCTGCAATAAAAATTACGACAGATTGTCATGTTTTTGAGGCGGGCAAATGTAAGCGGTAATCGTCAATCCTGACGGTTTCAGGTGTTTAAGAATACACAAATCGGACATTTCTGCAATAGTTTGAGCTTTAGGGACCGGTTCTCGGGGTAAAAATGGGAGAAAGGAGGCAGGAGTTAGGAGAATACAAGGCACAAAGTAATACATTTTATTAGCGGATTAACGAATTGGCGGATTATCAAAAGAGATAGGATTAAAGAGAATATAAAATACAAGTTGATTGGGAAACTTAGGTATTAATTTAAGGATATCATTCAGAACGAAATTAATTAGGAAAGTAATTATCTGAATGA
>Ga0208259_1000466_pt1 | contig 11729 bp, 14 predicted proteins | sample CryBogCBH22May08_FD_184618 | JGI IMG/M metagenome (GOLD analysis project Ga0208259, IMG submission 184618) | Freshwater microbial communities from Crystal Bog, Wisconsin, USA - CBH22May08 (SPAdes) | ecosystem: Environmental > Aquatic > Freshwater > Lake | place: Crystal Bog, Wisconsin, USA... | reverse complement strand
GCTGGCATCTTTCCACCTAAAGAAGTGTTAATTCCATTGGCAGATCCATCTCTAGGTAATGGAGGGCGAACAGCTTTAGATACTTGCTGATTGTTTTCTGATGGTCTTTTATGAGGTGTACCACCTGCACTGCCTTTAGTTGTCGGTTTTAGGCTCATTTTGTTTCCTCTCTTTTACATTGACTATAAGGTAACTGAATACTACAAATATTGCTAGAGTTACCACTCTCTCCCACATGGGATTCCACATTGTCCAACCGCACATCACGCTTGATGCTAGTAGAGCTAAAATTGTTATCAAACGGTCTGTAATGATTCCTAATGCTAGGCGTACCAAGGCTACTGCTTCCATAATTATCCCCTTTACTAATGAATATCATAGTTTAACCCTATTCATCATCTTCGTCATTTGGAATAGCAAATCCCGCACCCCATTCTTCATCACTCAGCTTCTGTTTTAGCTTCTCAATGTTGACGGCACGATCAATAACCTTGCATTTATCGGTCAAAGAAGCAGTTTCATCCGCCATCACTTCTTTTAGCAATGTGCTGACTGCTTCTTCTAAATCAGGGTTAACGCCTTTACTTTTTTTGCTCATTTAATCTCCGCTAAAGGCTTTTGATGTTGCAAAACCAGCAATTCCACCAGGGATACCATAACCAGCAACTCTGTAAGCCATTGTTGAAAGACTTGTTTTCAAAGATTGAGCATCTAAATTCATTTGTCTTACAATTTCAATTTGTTTTTCTAATGCACGATATTGATTTTGGTCAATATGACCATGTTTGAGCATAGACTTAGAAAGGCTGTGAGCAGCTTGAGTAATCTTGGCTGGATCATTCCTAGCTACATCAAGATCTGATTCAAATGTTTGATAGTCTTGAACCAATTGTTTTTTTTCTTTAGCAATGGTTTCTTCAGACTTCTTAATTTGACTAGCAGCGCCAGTACGCTTTTCGTAAGTTCTTAAATCTATTGCATATTTTTCAGCCATTGGCAAAGAATTGGTTTCTCTAAGCATTGATCTTTTATCACGAATAAAGTTTTCAACATCTAAAGCAGTTTTTTTGTTTTCTAGTTGGCTGGCAAAATAACGCTTGGCTTCGGCTTCTGCCAGTTTACGATCACCACCAAATGCTTTAATCAAAGCATCATAATTTTCTTTTGAATCAAATACTCTGCCTGGGATGTCTTTAGCTGATACAGAGGCAAAATTAGTTCCACCGCCTGGCAATTGAACATCGGTCAATGCTTTACCAATATTAGATTGGAATACTCGCAATGGTTCAGAATCTTTTTTGTATTGGGTTAAAAATTTCTCAATACTAGGAGAAAACTCTTTTTGTATTGCTTCAATACGGTCTGCTAAACGACCTGCCATTTGTTGGCTAATAGCATCGTAGCCTTCTGCTGGCATACCAAAAGAAACATCTCTTAATTTTCTTCTTGCATCTTCCAAACCTTCAAAACTGGCAGGAGATCTGGATATAACAGTTCCATCCACATCAACAATGGTGCGATCTAACATTCCACGCACTTTTCTAAGTTGATTTTCAATTTCACCTACAGGAGCGCCTGATAACCCAGTAGTAGGATTTTTAATCATGGCATCAATCTCTTGCAAAGCATTACCGTAAGCCTTAGTTTGGCTAATATTTTGTCCAGCAGATTCTTTTTTAAACGCTTCACCAAAAGCAGCTTGTTTATTGATTTCTGCATTACTACTACGAGTACCTTTAAGTCTTTCCATAACCTTATTAGCACTGTCTTTGATCTTCGTACCTATATCTTGCGCAGTCTGAGCAATAGGTTTAAATCTTCCCGCTTCCATCTCAGTAGTAACACCTGTCAATGGTTTTAATGCTGTTTCACCGCCTCGACCTGCTTTTTCCTCTGCTTTACCCGCAATAGCAGCTCTTTGTTCAGCGCCCGTCATTTCAGAACTAGCAGTTTTAGCTATGTCACCAGCTTTTCTTTCACTAGAAACCCTTAAATCCTCCGCTAATTTTTTAGAAGTCTTACCAAGGGCTAGTTGTTGTGCAATATTTTTACCGCCTTGATATAACGCTTGCCCAGTTTTAAACGCTGGATAAGCAGTCATTGCAATATCAACAGCTTTACCTAAAGGTTCGCCTACTTCTTGACCAGCACGATATTGTTTAGCAATAGGAGTTTGTTGCATGATAGAAGGACCGCCACCTTCTCCAGTTAATCCGCTAACCACACCAGAAGCGTAGCCTTTTTCTCTTTTAGGCAATGGTGAAGGAAAACCAATAGCAGCTCCGCCTTCCGTTTCAGTCATTTTTTGTTCAGGAATAAGCGCAGCATAAGGATCTGATCCACCAGCATCCTTTTGAGGAATTAGTGATTCATAATCAGCCATTACAGCTCCTGACCAGTGGCATCTTTAAACATGGCTTTTATTTTATCTTCTGGAGCGCCTTTAGCAATAGCTGCTTTAGCTTTACTACGCTCTGTATCAATATCAATAGGTTTTTCATCTCCAATAGGAGGAACTTTGCCAGTAGCAATATAAACCTTTTCAAAACCTTCCCTAATTTGTTTAAACCCTGGATATGTCACTTCATTTAAAGCAAGATTATTGTCTAAAGTGCGTTTAGCTTCACTTAATCGTGTTTTTAGAGCTTCAGTAGTTAATCCTTTCCAGCCATAAATAGGCTCAAGAATCTCTCTCTCGTTCTTGGTAAGTGATTTACCGCCAGTTTCAAACTCAATAGCTTGTACACGAGCTAACTTAGGACCAAGCTCTGGAAATCTTTGGCGTAAGTTTAAGAAAAAATCAGGAGTAAATTTAGTTGCTGGAGTAATAAATTTAGAAATTTGTGGATCTTCCAAAAGATTTAAAACTTCATCAATATTTTTAGATGAAAGATACTTGGTTTGATAATCTGACTTGGTTTTAGCATCTTTAGGCAACGCACCCTGACCAGAAACGCTGTGTTTAGCAGCCAATTCACGCATTTTCATAATGGAAGCAGAGATTTGATGCGCAGTATCAGCAGCAACATCAAGCCTACCTGATTCAATTTGTTGAGCAATGATTCCTGGGTTAGTAGCTGAAATTTCAGCAGCCAACAACAGCGCTGCATCCTTATCTGTTACTCGTAACTTTTGTAATTGCTCTAAGTCTTTTAATAACTTATCGTTAATTGTCTTAATACGAGTTGTTTCTTTGTCAAAGATAGCCTGTTCTTTAGTAAATAAATCTTTACGACCTGATTGCCAACCTTTAAGCATACCGCCCATAGCATTTAAAGAGTTCATAGCAGATAGCTTACCGCCACCACCCAATGCCACGCCCATCGTAGCAATCACGCTAAACAAAGCACCCAAATCCATAGCATTGTCTTGAGTAGGCTTAAATTCAGGTGGCTCTACCTCTGCTTTTTTATATGTTTCGTAGTCAGCTTTGTTTTGAGCAGACACGCCCTCTAAAGCCTTGCGTTTTTCTCCTGCCTCTAAAGCAGTTTTTGACGATTCAAGTTTAATCTTGGCTTCAGAAGCCTTTTCTTTAGCAGCTTGCTCTGTTTTTAAAAACGGAAACTGCCTAAAATCAGCACCAATGGCTTCTTTTAGTTGTGGGCTTTGTTCTTGTTCAATCTCAGCCATTATGAAGTCCTCTGAGTTTGTAATGAAGGTGCAACAGGCATTTGACCAGATCCACCAGCAGCAATACTAGCCAATTGAGCATAGAAATTGTTGGTAGTAGTTTGTAATTGTTGATCCAATTGCAATCCTGATTTAATAGCGCCCAAAGTAATGTTGTCACCAATCTGCATGATCTGCAAGCCGTATTTGTATTGGTTATCAAGCAATGATTGATACAAATTACCAATTTGGTTGGAGGCTTGTTGTGAACCTACACCACCACGATTAGCAATACCTTGATTAACTTGCGCTTTTGCAGCATCTAAGGCTTGTTGGCTTGCGGGACTTAATGTGCCTTGTTGCGCTTGAGCAACTAATTGCTGACCTTGTTGGCTATATGGCTGTCCAATAGCCTTTTGTTCGTCAGTGGCAGCTTGTGTTTGAGTTCCCGCTTTACGAGCTTGACTTGCTCCAAAAGCACCTAATCCCGCAGTTAAACCTAAACGGGACAATGTATTAACGCCTTTTTCGCTAGTTAAATATTCTTTCAATTTATCTAAAGTGCCTGGTTTATCTGTAGGAGCAGCTTGTTGATCTGGGCTTACTACTCCAGGAGCTACAGGTGATGGTGCAGAAGTAACCGTTGGAAAAGCTGGACCTGCTTGTTGCATTGAAGTTTGACCTGCAACATACGGAGTGGTTTGACCATATTGATTCAATATGTCAGCCGATTGATAATTACCAGATGGACCAACGGGAGCATAAGCATCACCGCCTGGTGTGTAAGATGGCGATACTTGTACAGGTACACCAGTATCGGCTTGCGTTGGAGTAAATTGACCTTGTTGATTAACAACATCATAAGTTGGAGAAGCGGGTTCTGGAGGGCTGAAATCATAAGAGCCTGAATCTTCATACTCAGGAAGTCCAGTATCAGGGTTAACACTACCAGATCCACCCCGTCTTTTAAGAAGGGCAGCTTCTTTAGGGGTAATGTGGGCAAGCATAGTATCTTTGCCACGACCTTTAGCCCGTAGCATTTCAGCCAATGCTGGCAAATCCATTCCCAATGCTTTAGATAAAGCCATGATTAACTCCCTGTTTCGTCTTTTGTTCTAAGTGATGCAAGATTCCATACAGGTGCGGTTGTTTTCTCGCCACCTCCAGGGGATTCAATTGGTGAGCCTGGATCACCTACTCGTAATGCTTGTCCTAATGCAGAGCTACCAGGAGTTGTTCCAGGTTGACCTGTAGTTGTTACCGTTCCCGATTGTGGGCTTGAACCACTAATTCCAGTAGATCCAATTTGAGATGATGTTGATTGAGGTGAAAATAAATTTGACACATTTTGACCAATAAATGCTCCGCCTACACTTTTAGCAATTTGATCTGATTCGCTTAATCTTTCACCTGCTGGAGCGCCAAACAATGCTTGAGTAGCGCCACCCGTAACACCACCAATTTCACCTTGTTTTAAAGATTGATTTAAGTTTGATCCAGACAATTCTGCTTTAGTAAATCCTTGAGTAGCTCCACTAGCAGTAGCTCCAGCCACAGGAGATCCTGTAGCACCACCAACCGCACCGCCTACTTCTGCTCCTACTGCGCCAGTAGCCGCTCCTACACCCGCAGCCTCTAATATTTTTATTGGATCACCTGATTTTTGAGCTTCAGACAAAGCTCCAGAAGCAGCTCCCACAGTAGCAGCTCCCACAGTGGTTAATGTAGCAACGCTATATCCAGCAGCCACCGCTTCAATTGCATCTGAATAGCCTAGAATTGCAGCACCCATCTCAGGACCAGCCACAACGGATGCAGCTACGGCAACAACGGTCAAAATTACTGGAGCAGCGTCACCCATTATAGTTTTCCTTCCTTCATCAATTCCTCTGTTAATTTTCCAGCAGTAATTCCATTTGCCAATAATTGATAATCAATTCCCTCTCCTTTAGGAGCTTGATCTGGTGTCAAAATACCGCTTTTTATAGCAATTTCAATAGCCATTGGATACATTTCTGGTTTTTGCACCGCTTGTCTAGCGTATTTTGCAGCCATAATAATCTTTTGTGGGTCTGCACCTGATGTTTTAATAATCTTCAGCAAACGATCTTTTACTTGTTGAATTTCAGGGCTTGACTTAGGCTGTCCTTTATTAGCAACCAATTCCATCACATCCTGATTTATAGGCTGTGTAGCTAAAGCTGGATTTTCCATTTTTTTTGGGGAGGGGGAAGCGTTATCCATATTTGCCTATGAAAGGTTAAGGGCATCAGCAATTTGCTGATGAATGTACAAGTGGGAAGCTATCCAATCGTAGAAATCATTTTCATTATTAAAGTCCACATCCAACATATTGAACGGGTTATTTAATCCTAATAACGATGAAAAAGCCTGATGTTCGACCTGATGAGCCAATAACCAATCATCTAAATTGTCTGTATCAGCATCCGTTATAGGGAAAATAGGCACTGAAATGCCCTTATCCATGAAAGTATCTTGAAATAACTTGTGTTGAGTGCCATTTTCAAACAAAAACTCTCCTAGCGAATCCTTATCGCCAAATTTAACAATGGAGAGGGTCTCGAAATTCACTTGTCAGCCTTTGTATCGAGCTTATCAAAGATTCTAGCTAACATTCCCTTGATCTCCGCAATATCAATACGGTAATCATCCTTCATTACATAGCTTTTTTCAATCTCCTTGACATCATCACGAAGATCTCGCACAGCATCCCATAAGACCTTGAGAACCCATCCTGCTAGCGTTCCCGCTAGGGTAGCAACAATATTAAACAAGAATTGACTGTCCATTAGTTAGACCGAGTAGTAAGGGATTTTGACATTAACACCATTTAAGTTAATGATTAAATAGTTAGCGGGAATTAGCATCATGGTTGCAGAGCTAAATGTAGCGTTTGCAGCTATGTTTGAAGTGTGATTAACAATAGTGACATTGATCGTACCGCTAGGAATGGTCACATTGGCTAAAGCAAGGTTTCCAAGGCTTGTAGCTGTGTTACCTAAACCAACGGTAGTGTTACCAAGGGTAATGTTGCCACCCGTAATAGCTGTGTTAGCAATAGCAATTGCCACATTTGATGCTGTGGTTACTCTGCCTTTGGCATCAACAGTAACTTGTGCAACAGTGGTCGCATTGCCGTAAACACCCGCAGATACACCGCTAGTGTTTAAAGTAGGATTAGGGTAAGTACCAGTAAGATCGCCACCCGCAGCGCCACCAGGAGAAGTTCCCGTAATAATTACATTGGCTGCTGTTGTTATTTGACCTTGAGCATTAACAACTACTTGAGAAACTGCCGTAGCATTACCATAAGTGCCAGCCGTAACAGTCGTATTGGCAAGCGATACTGTGCCATTACCAGTAATTGGGCTTGGACTTACATTGATACCAGTACCAGCGTTAATCTGGGTTACTGTACCGTTAGTAGTACTACCACCTATGTTTACGGTCTTTAACATGATCTACAAACCGTCTCCAGGTGTGATGTACACAACGGCATTAGCCGTACTTGTTCCAGTAAAGTAAGCATTGGGAGCAAAGGTTAGAATCTCATCTGTACCCGCTAACAATGGAAAGGCTGTACCGCTAGTAGTTACATTGGCTGAAGCAGTATTGGCAGTTGCAGCATCATTGCCATAACCCAAAAATACTAGCGTTGAGCCAGCGTTAATAATCCGATACTGATTGCCACCTAAAGTAGTAGATGACACTTGTACAGGTGTGGGCGCAGTAACGCCAGCCGTAAAAGTAACGGTGTTGCCAGTTTTGCAGAAGGCGTTAATTCCCATTACACACCTACCTTGGCTTGTAACTCTGCAATAGTAGCGAATTGCGCATCTACTTTAGCGTTAAGTTCTTGAATAGCGGCAGTTAATGTGGCTACTAAAAAGCTAGTGTCTATACCTTGATAGACTGGATTACCTTCAGCATCTACTGCGTCTTTTTCACCAGTAACGCAATCAGGTACAACGGCTTGAAGTTCGTGAGCGATAAAACCTTGACCATCAGAACCATCGGATTTCCAGTTATAGGTAACAGGCTTAAGTTGTTGAACTACATTCAATGCATTTTGCATTGGTGTAATGTTTTCTTTTAAACGATAATCAGAAGATACGTTATAAGATGTTAAAGAACCACTTGTAGTTATTGAACCAACAAAACCATTGTTATTGTTAAACAATATTTGGTTACAACCAGTAGCACCAGCGGCGGCTTTATCGCAAACTAAAGCTGGATTACCAGCAGTTGCATTTCCATATAAATAAAGTCTTTCACTAGCTAATGTTGCAGTTGCACCAACCAACAAACTACCACTAGAGTTAATACGCATCCGTTCTGTTGGTGCGCTACTTTCTGCGGCATTGTTTGCTGTTGTGCCAAACGCTAATGCGTATCCACCTGATACCGTATCACGTATTGCTTGAATACGTGAGCCAAATGAATACCCAGCATTATTTCCAGTAAAATCCAACGTTGGTGTGTTTGCTCCAGCAGACAAACTTCCTTGAATAGAAATTGTAGTGGTTGTTGCGCTTGAAAATGTGTGTAAGCGTGTTTGTGGCGAAGTAGTACCAATACCTACATTCTGTGATGTATCTACAGTAATAGCTGTAGTGCCATTAGTAGAAATATTGACAGCTCCTCCAGAAGAAGCTATCACTACATTAGATGTGCCGTTAACAATAGAATTTGCGCTTACATTAGCTGTTCCGCTTGCAATGGTGACATTGGTTAAAGTTAAATTACCAAGCGTGGTAACAGTGTTTCCTAGACCAACGGTGGTATTTCCAATGGTTACGCCAGTATTAAAATTGGCATCTAGGTTACTTAAAGGTATGCTCGTTGTAGCATTACCAAAGACAAACGGAACTCCAGCCATTTAGAACCTCACTCTCAATTCATGTTCAAATTCAAATGTATTGACCACAAAACCTGCTGAGTTTGAAGTTTGTGTCAACCCTAAATATTTACCCCATTGTTGCGCATCTGATTTATACAGTTCATATCCTGTACCACCTATCCAAGATATTACAGTAGAACTGTTGTTAATCCAAGAGATGGTAGTGCCAGAAGTGTTATACCAAGTAATGTAATTTCCAAGCGTGTAAACAGGACTAGCGCCCGATTCAGAATCTACTGTGACATTTATTTCTACGCCTGAAGTGGTGGTAGCTTCAACCGCAAATTTAAGTGCTTGTTTAGTGCGAATTGGATCACCCATTGGCAACAAAGCAGTCTGAATACGGCTGGTAATAAATGATGCAGAATCGCTATATAGCTTGTACAAGTCACGACCTCTTGTGCCGTACATCGTAATAATCCCACTTACAGGTACAGAAGTGGTGTACTGAAGATCGTTACCTTGGCTTGTAATAAACCATTTTTTCTCAAAAAACACCACTTGAATGTAGCGATAGCTTTGAGTAAATACAGCATCGTAGTATCTAAAATTAAACGCAGCGCACAAAATGTTGTTTAAAAGCACTTGTCCAGCAGTAACTTCCTCGGTGGCAAAGTCAATATTAGGGAACATTCCGTCAAGCGAATCGGATATTTTGCTAGTTGTTGAACCTACTAGAGCATAAATACCGTAGTTATTCATAAACAACACAGATCTGAAGTAGGGAAAAATAGCATACGCCAATTTAGTCCCTACCGATGCGCTCACATTGGTATTAGTAAATAAAGTAGTACCGCTAGTAGTAACCCTAACATCCGAAAAGACATTGATGGAATCATCCCCAAAAATATACAAAAAGTTATTAGCAGAAAGAAGCTGCTGTATGTTGCCATGTAATGTACTGTCCGTTAGTGTTACAGATCCCGCAGAAACGCTTGTAAAGTCGCTATACGACCCCGCAGCACTGTAGTAGATAGTTCGCCCTTGGGCAATCCAAACTCGCCCTGAGAAACTCGCTATTCCTACATTTTGCTGAGTGTTAATGTTGGCTTTTAAAACAGCTCCCGATCCACCACCACCTGTAATGGTTGCCGTAATGTTGGCAGAGTTGGTATAGCCCGTACCGTTATTAGTCATAATGACCGAAGTAACGGTGTTTCCTGAAATAATCGGTGTTCCCGCAGCGCCTGTACCACCGCCACCTGAGATAGTTACCCCAATATTGGCTGCGTTGCTATAGCCTGATCCACCTGAAATTACATTGACATAGACCGTACCAGTAGCAAAAGTAGTGATTCCCGCTACCGCAGAAGCTCCTGATCCACCACCACCGCTAAAGGTGACGGTTAAATTAGCTCCATTGGTATAGCCAGAACCGCCATTTGATAAAGAAACAAAGCCTACAGTGTTGCCACCGCTAACTAAACTGGATGTAGCATTGGCTTGAGTACCGCCTGTCTGGTCATATCCAGATAAAACAACGGTAGGAGCAGTGGTATATGCTGATCCTGGATTCGTAATGCCAATTGAGCCTACTGAACCAATAGTGACCACATTGTTGCCATCCCAAGAAAAATATCCTTTGGCTGGATCAAGAATGAGCATCCTATCGTTGTACCACTGAGTAATATTGATTGGGTATTGATTAGAAACAACGGAGCTAGAAAAAGTACCCGCAGTAGCTACCGTACCCTTAACTTTAGTGGCAATGTTGTAATACTCAGCGCTACCATCGGTCAAAAAGGCTACTACATAGTCTGTAACATTAATATTGCAAGATGCCAGATAAACGACATCATTTGAAAAAGTAACGGCTACATTTGAAGCGTTGGTGACTGCCGAACTGTTGGGGGTAATTTTAATGTTACCAAAACCAATAGGCTGTGCGTTTTCTAGCCAAGAAAATTCAGATTCATCAATGGCAGTACGGTTAGCTTTAGTATTAAGCCCTTTAAATTGCTTAATGACCTGATACGATTTTTTTTGTTCGGCAGCAGCCATCTTTAGTAAGGACTACTGTAAACGCTAGGAATCCTACGAGTAAAGGTGCTGTTAATGACACTTGCGCCTTGCTTGCTGTATTCCTGCTTGTAAATTTCGGCTTCCCCGTAACTTTGCTCGTAATACTTAGCTAAATAAGCAGCGTAAAACTTAACCATTGTGCTGTACGGATCGTTAATGACATCCGTTACCGTTGGCGTGTTTAATGACAATGGATTAGGCAAGACTACGCAATCAATCTCAATTTGATAAATTTGATCGGGTACTGGTCCTAAATAGATTTGTCCTTGACCATAAATACTAAAGGCTAAAGGTCTGCCAATGTAGTTTTGCCAAAATCTTAATCGTGCATTGAAATCACTCCAAGCTAAGTAATCCATCGGTACACGAGTATTACCCCAGTACAGATTGATGTTGATAATGTCTAAGACTGTGTTTCCAGAGCTTGGTGACAATGGGGATGACCCCATTAACTGTGTCAAAGCTGCATAGTTAATATTCTCGCAATTACCGACATAAGTTAAGCCTACTGTTCCATTGAGGAATTGAGTGCTTGGTGGGTAATTGCTGTAATTATTGGTGTTATTAGCAGGGTACGGAGGGGCGGTAGTTCCGCTAGTTCCAGACTGCGTAACCTGATAAATAAAGATGTTGCTAAAAATAAACTGACCAGAAGTGTAGGCAGTTGAAGCTACCCATGCGGTAGGATTTGATGGCGTTACACCACCAATGGTTGCTGTGGGTGCGACTTGACATGGCGTTTGCGTAATAACAATTTCACGCAAACATCCAGTATCTCTGACAGCTCTTTCTCTGGCAGAGTTAATATAATCGGTTAACTGCGAATCGCTATAGAAATTCCCGTTAGCATCATGCAGTAACCTACGGACTTCCGTAATGTACGAATTAAGCGTTGCCATTTATTGACCATAACTCATGCTACCGCTTGAAGGACTTTTCCCCCGCCCTTCCTAGAGGTTGGGAGGGGTACTCTTTCCACCAACGGGGATAACGATTGGTTCTTGCTTGGGGGTTGGGTAGAAATCTCCCACTGGGATAAAAGCTCCATGCCTTTTTCCAAGTCATTTTGAGAGATGATCCATCCTAACCTTGCCAAATAAGGCTCTTTGTTGTCATCTCCATAACCAAAAATGTGACGAGCTACTTCTTGTGGAATCTCTACAGTTTCATCTTTAGG
>Ga0208259_1000464_pt1 | contig 11787 bp, 10 predicted proteins | sample CryBogCBH22May08_FD_184618 | JGI IMG/M metagenome (GOLD analysis project Ga0208259, IMG submission 184618) | Freshwater microbial communities from Crystal Bog, Wisconsin, USA - CBH22May08 (SPAdes) | ecosystem: Environmental > Aquatic > Freshwater > Lake | place: Crystal Bog, Wisconsin, USA... | reverse complement strand
CAAGATTTAGCTCTGTTAGTAGTCAGTAGAGGCAAATAGGTTTGACCTTAGATTCGATGACTTTAGATTCCATACAATCCCCCGCCGATTTAAAAAAGCTTTCCCGTGAAGAGTTGCCAGCATTGGCCGCTGAATTGCGTCAGTTTGTTTTAGATTCTGTTTCTAAAACAGGTGGGCACCTTTCCTCTAATTTGGGCACGGTGGAATTATCAATTGCTTTGCATTACGTTTTTGATACGCCAAACGATCGGATCGTTTGGGATGTGGGTCATCAGAGTTACCCCCATAAGATTTTGACTGGCCGCCGTGAGCGCATGAGCACTCTGCGCCAGCTCAACGGTTTATCGGGTTTCCCGCGTCGTACTGAAAGTGAATACGATGCTTTCGGGACGGGCCATTCATCTACCAGCATTTCTGCGGCGATGGGGATGGCAAGAGCATTCCAGACTAAAGGCGAAAAACAAGTAGCTGTTGCTGTGATTGGTGATAGCGCCATGACCGGCGGCATGGCTTTTGAGGCGATGAATAACGCAGGCGTGTATGACGACTTGCCGCTCGTGGTGATATTGAACGATAACGATATGTCCATCTCGCCAGCGGTAGGTGCATTGAATCGACACCTCGCGCGCTTGCTCAGTGGCAATATTTATTCGGCAACCAAAAAAGGTATTGATAGCGTTTTGTCTATTGCGCCCCCTTTACGAGAGTTTGCTAAACGCTTAGAGGATCACGCTAAAGGCATGGTTTCGCCATCGACCATTTTTCAAGAGTTTGGTTTTAATTACTTCGGTCCTATTGATGGCCATGACCTTGCGGCTTTGATTCCGATGTTGCAAAACGTCCGTCGCCTTGCGCTTGAAGGGCGTGGTCCGCAGTTTCTGCATGTGGTGACCCGTAAAGGCCAGGGCTATGAATTAGCCGAAGCCAATCCTGTGCTCTATCACGGTCCAAGCAAGTTCAACCCAGAAGAGGGTGTGAAGAAGCCTGATATCCCACCCAAGAAAACCTTCACGCAAGTATTTGGCGAATGGTTGTGCGATATGGCGCATGCTGATCCACTATTGGTTGGTATTACGCCAGCAATGAGTGAAGGCTCTGGCTTAGTCGAGTTTGAAAAGAATTTTCCGAAGCGGTATTACGACGTGGGCATTGCTGAGCAACATGCGGTGACCTTTGCTGCTGGTATGGCATGTGAGGGTATGAAACCAGTGGTGGCAATCTATTCCACTTTTTTACAGCGTGCATACGATCAATTGATTCATGATGTAGCGATTCAGGATTTGCCAGTGTTATTTGCATTAGATCGCGCCGGCTTAGTCGGTGCAGATGGTGCGACTCATGCTGGCGTGTATGACATCCCATTTTTACGCTGCATTCCCAATATGTTGGTGATGACCCCTGCTGATGAAGCAGAGTGTCGAGATTTGTTAACGACTGCCTTTCATCAATCGCATCCGAGCGCAGTACGTTACCCACGTGGTGCGGGTGTTGGCACAATCCCCTCTAAAGAGCTGCGCACACTTCCTTTTGGTAAAGGTGAGTTGCGTCGCAAATCAACGGCAGCTATTGGTAGTCGCGTAGCCATATTGGCATTTGGTACTTTGCTATACCCAGCACTAGAAGTTGCTGAGCGCTTAGACGCAACGGTTGCCAATATGCGTTTTGTAAAACCATTGGATGTGGATCTCATTAAATCCTTAGCGAGTGACCATGATTATTTCGTCACGGTTGAAGATGGCGCGATTCAAGGTGGGGCGGGTAGTGCTTGCCTAGAAGCACTCTCAGCAATGGGGATTAATAAGCCTTTATTGCAACTGGGTATTCCCGATGAATTTATCGAGCATGGTGACTACAAATTGCTTATGGCCAAGTGTGGCCTGGATGTAGAAGGTATTCACCAGTCCATTACACGGCGTTTTCCAGCAATCTTGAACATTAATTCAGCATTCGTAGGCAAATAAGCTGGTTTTGCCGGAAAATAGAGCCATGAACGATATGAATGCATCTTTTCTCAAACCTAGCGTGATGGCCGATGTGCAATCCACTCGGGATGAGCGTGCCTTGCCGATTGAGCAAGTAGGCATTCGTGGGGTGCGCCATCCGCTCACCATTCGTACCAAGACTGGTAGCTTTCCATCGGTGGGTAATTTTGAGATGGATGTTGCATTGCCTGCGCATATCAAGGGAACGCACATGTCGCGTTTCATGGCGATCTTGCAACAACAAGATGAGCCAATCGACAGCACCTCTGTAGTTTCTATGGTTCGCGAAATGTTGCCGCTCTTGGACGCCACTGAAGGTCGTGTGCAATTTACTTATACCCATTTTGTCAAAAAAGCAGCGCCGGTCTCAGGTGTTGAAAGTTTGATGGATTACGAAGTCACTTGGATGTCCAAGGGTAAGAAAAATGCCGCTGGTTCAATCGATGTTGAATTGAACTTGCGCGCTGTAGTGCCGGTAATGAGCTTGTGCCCTTGCTCAAAAGAGATTTCAGATTTTGGTGCGCACAATCAACGCTCGCATGTGACGATGACAGTGGCACTGGATCCAAAAACCAAAATGACAGTTGAAGATTTGGTGACTGCTGCTGAGAGTGAAGCTTCAAGCGAGTTGTGGGGTTTGCTCAAGCGCCCAGATGAGAAGTGGGTTACCGAACGTTCTTACAGCAATCCAAAATTTGTTGAAGACTTGGTACGTGATGTTGCTGGTCAGCTCAAGGCTGACGAACGCATCCTGTCATTTGTGGTTGAGGCTGAGAACTTTGAGTCGATTCATAATCACAGCGCTTTTGCCAAGATCAGCCTGACAAAATAACGAGTGAAGTCCTACCTCTGAGATTTAAGCGAGGTTATTGCTCTGCAAGTCCCAGCGGGGCTTGATATCAAATGCACCCGATGTTGTTGAGCCATTGTTGGGGGCAAGTAAACGCAGTGCTCCAGCAAAGGCAATCATCACCCCGTTATCGGTACACAGATCTAGTGGTGGGTAGTGCACTTCAAAACCATTTTTAGTCGCTTTCTCATTCAGCGCTGCGCGCAACTGCAAGTTCGCGCCGACACCACCAGCAAGTACTAAATGCTTACAGCCTGTTTGCTTGAGCGCTTTTTCGGATTTGCTAACTAATACTGCAACCAAGGATTCTACGAAGGCCCTTGCCAGGTCAGCATGAAATTGCGCCACTTCAGTTGCGTCGGTAATATTTTTTTCTGGAAACTTTTTCACTTGGTTCAGAACTGCTGTCTTTAATCCAGAGAATGAAAAATCGAGATCACCGGAATGCAGCATTGGCTTAGGCAGATCAAATTGACCAGGCCGTCCTTTTTCTGCCAGTTTAGAAATCGCTACACCACCTGGGTAATCCAAACCTAATAGCTTGGCTGTTTTATCAAATGCTTCTCCCGCGGCATCGTCTAGCGTTTCACCAAGGAGCTCATAACGACCAACCCCACTGACTTTCATTAACTGGGTATGGCCACCTGAAACCAGTAAGGCAATAAACGGAAATTGCGGCGCTGTTTCCCCTAAAAGCGGGGATAGTAGGTGCCCCTCAAGGTGATGGACCCCAATGGAGGGAAGGTTTAGGCCTTGGGCAAGGGATTTAGCAAAGGCACTGCCCACTAGGAGGGCCCCAGCGAGGCCAGGGCCTTGGGTATAGGCCACCGCATCAATATCCTTGAGTGTCAGTCCAGACTGGGCTAAAGACTCGTCTAAAAGGGGTAAAACCCGGCGAATATGGTCTCTAGAAGCCAATTCCGGTACAACGCCCCCATATTCACGGTGCATAGCAATCTGCGAGTGCAGGGCCTGCCCCAGAATGCCTAGGGAAGCGGGTTGTGCACTCTCCCAGGGCATGGTGTTGTATAAAGCCACCCCGGTCTCGTCACAAGAAGTTTCTATACCTAAAACAATCATTTTTCGCTTAGCCGTGATAGAATCCGTGATTCAGTAATTTTCCAGCATAAACGAGTTAAACAAGTATGACTACAGTACGCCTCCGTGAGAACGAACCTTTTGAAGTGGCATTACGCCGTTTCAAGCGCACCATTGAAAAAAATGGCCTTTTGACCGACTTGCGTGCTCGCGAGTTCTATGAAAAGCCAACTGCTGAGCGCAAGCGCAAAAAAGCAGCAGCTGCAAAACGCCATTACAAGCGTATTCGCAGTCAGATGTTGCCTAAAAAGCTTTACTAATCGCATTTAAAAGCTCTCTTCACCGAGAAGCTTTGAAACCCGCTGACGGTGAAACGCAGCGGGTTTTTGCTTTTTCAGCGCCCGAGTAATAATCGTTAGAAAATCAATGTAAGAATCCATTCAGGGTATTCAGTACAACAGGAAACATGACATGAGTCTCAAAGACCAAATTACCGAAGATATGAAAAACGCTATGCGTGCAAAAGACGTTGCACGTTTAGGGGCCATCCGTCTTTTATTGGCTGCCATTAAGCAACGTGAAGTAGATGAGCGCATCGTGGTCGATGATGCTGGCGTCATAGCGACTGTAGAAAAAATGATGAAGCAGCGCAAAGATTCAATCTCTCAGTTTGAAAAAGCTGGGCGCGATGATTTGGTTGCAATAGAAGCTGGCGAAATGGCCATCTTGCAAGCGTATTTGCCTGCGCAATTGTCAGATACTGAGGTTGAAGCTGCAGTAGCTGCGGCGGTGAGCGCCACTGGTGCGGCTGGTCCTCAAGACATGGGAAAAGTCATTGGTGCCCTCAAGGCGCAATTGGCTGGTAAGGCGGACATGGGAAAAGTTTCTGCCTTGGTGAAAGCTGCTCTGGCGAAGTGAGCCACTCAGTTCAGCACTAATGGCACTCATCCCTCAATCCTTCATTGCCGATCTTTTAAATCGGATTGACATCGTTGATGTGGTTGGGGAGCACGTAAAGCTAAAAAAAGCGGGTGCAAACTATCAAGGTCTGTGCCCGTTTCATTCTGAAAAATCCCCTTCATTTTCTGTTTCACCCACCAAGCAGTTTTATCACTGCTTTGGTTGCGGAGCGCATGGCTCAGCCATTAGTTTTGCGATGGAGTATTCGGGGTTGGGTTATGTAGATGCGATTGAAGATTTAGCGCGTTCAGCTGGACTTACTGTGCCACGTGAGGAGCGTACCGCTCAAGACGTAGCAAGACAGCAACAAGCGATGGCTCTGAGCGAAGTCATGAGTGCGGCATCTGATTGGTATCGCGCACAACTCAAAGTGGCGCCACGTGCCGTGGAATATTTAAAAGGTCGTGGCCTTACCGGAGAAATTGCGAAGCGTTATTCATTAGGTTATGCACCAGATGGTTGGCAAGGCCTCGAAGCAGTATTTGGTACTTACGCTAATGATGAAGTTGCTAAAACATTATTAGAGGGTGGCTTACTCATTCAGAGTGAGCAGAGCGAGGGCAATCAAACTGCAAGACGTTACGATCGCTTTCGTGATCGGATTATGTTTCCGATTCGTAATCCCAAAGGTCAGGTGATTGGTTTTGGTGGGCGCATCTTGGATCAAGGCGAGCCGAAGTATTTAAATTCCCCTGAGACGCCACTCTTCTCTAAGGGCAATACGCTCTATGGATTATTTGAGGCAAGACAGGCCATTCGTGCACAAGAATATGTCTTGGTGTGCGAAGGTTATATGGATGTAGTGGCGCTTGCGCAATTGGGTTTCCCGAATGCCGTAGCTACTTTAGGTACTGCATGTACCGCTAATCATGTGCGTATGCTCTTGCGCCAAACCGATCGCGTGGTCTTTTCGTTTGATGGTGATTCTGCAGGGCAACGTGCAGCGCAGAGAGCGCTAGAAGCTTGCTTGCCCTTGATGTCTGACGATAAAGAAATTCGTTTCTTATTCTTACCGACTGAACATGACCCGGATAGTTATGTTCGCGCCTATGGTGCCCCTGCTTTTGAAAAAGTCATTAAAGAGGCGATGTCAATCTCGAGCTTCTTCTTCAAGATTGCTAGCGAAGGGCATGAACTCACCACGCCAGAGGGTAGGGCACAAACACATCATGCGGCCAAACCTTTGTTGCTCTCCATGCCGCCGATCGCTTTGCGTACACAAATATTGCGCGAGCTAGCGATCAGAACAAACTCAACACCTGCAGAGTTAGAGGCTTTTTGTGGTTTAACAGTAGCACCTGCTCCCGTACAAACCGGATCGTATTCTGCAAGCCCAACGCGTGCTCCTGGCTTTACGAATACCAGCACTGGCAATAGAGCGCAAGGCGCACCATGGCAAGCTTCAAAGGGATCTTCCAAAAGAGTCGTTGCACAAAACATTGCTCCCCCTCAAGCGCCCACGGATTTGGCTGTACAAATTTTGCGGGTATTAATTCAGTTTCCGCATTTGGGTAAGGCTTTAGACCCTAATAAACGCGCCTTAGCTTTGCAGGCATCTGAACAACGCTCTACTAAGACGCTCACATTGATGCAAGATTTATTGGCGCAATGCGATCAAGTCGAGCTAGTACCTGGTGAAGGTGAAAAGCCCGCTATGGTGGGGGCAGGTGCTTTTGCCATGTTCCAAGAGCAACTGTCTCGTAGCGAATTGGCGCCGATGTACGAAGCGCTCAGAAAGCGGGTCATGGGGTCTGATTTAGATCTAGAGGGTGCTGAGGCTGATTTAGATGGCGCCTTTAAAAAGCTCGAGTTAACCCATCTCAAGCTAGAGATGACTCAGATTGCCCAAAAGCTTGCCGCAAACACGGCAACCGACCAAGATCGGGCTAGATATCGTGAGTTAGGCGAGAGGCTGAAGTTCTCGTAAGAAATAACGGATTTCACCCTAGAAATCAGAGAAATTAACCCCATATTTTTACGATAAGTAGGGGTAAAAAAGTCACAATCGACTATAATCCTCTGTTCCCAAGAAAAAAACGATTTAATTCAGTCACTTGCGCTTTATTTTGATGAAATTTTGGGCAAGTGGACAACGTGGCTGTACTTAATCAGTCGATATCAATCAACAGTAATGTGAGTAAGTGCTAATAAATGCCTAATATCAAGAAAAAACCAGCCGCTAAAACAACTCCAAAAGCAAAAGCCCCAGCAAAACCTGCAGCCAAAGCAAAGACGCCTGCTAAGCCAGTCGCCAAAGCAAAGGCCCCAGCAAAACCAGTAGCCAAGGCAAAGACTCCAGCCAAGCCGGTTAAAGCCCCAGCAAAACCTGCAGCCAAAACAAAGACGCCTGCTAAGCCAGTCGCCAAAGCAAAGGCTCCAGCAAAACCTGCAGCTAAGCCAGTCGCTAAGGCAAAGGCTCCAGCAAAACCTGCAGCTAAGCCAGTCGCTAAAGCAAAGACTCCAGCCAAACCAGTAAAGGCTGTTGCAAAGCCGGTAGCAAAGACTCCGGCCAAAGCTTCTAAACCAGTCGCAAAAGTTGAGCCTGCTAAAAAAGGAAAAGCAGTTGTTGTTAAGGCTGTACCAGCAAAAGCTGTGAAGGCCGAGCCAAAAGCAGATGCAAAAGCAGAAGCTAAGGGGAAAAAAGTAAAAGCACCAGAAGTTGAGGGCGCTGCTGAAGTTGTTGGTGAAGAGAAAAAAGTTCGCGGTCGTAAAGCTAAGGCTGATGCTCCGGTTGAGGGCGCAGAGCCAGTCTTAACTGACCGTCAAAAGGCGCGTGAGCGTAAGGCAAAAGAAAAAGCGCTTTTAAAAGAATTCGCAGCACAACAGTTGGGCTCTGAAGCACAGCAAGAGTTGCGTCGTACACGTCTGAAGACCCTGATTAAGATGGGTAAGTCCAAGGGTTACTTAACTCATGGTGAGATGAATGACGTGATGTCTGATGAGTTATCTGATGCCGACGCATTGGAAACTTTGATTAGCCTTTTAAACGACATCAACATTACTGTTTACGAGCAAGCCCCTGATGCTGAAACCCTCTTATTAAATGAGAATGGTTCTGCAGCAACTACAGAAGAAGAGGCTGAAGAAGAAGCGGAAGCTGCTTTATCAACGGTTGATTCAGAGTTTGGTCGTACAACCGATCCAGTCCGCATGTATATGCGTGAGATGGGTACGGTTGATTTGCTGACTCGCGAAGGCGAGATCGTGATTGCCAAGAAGATTGAGGCTGGCCTCAAAGACATGGTGATGGCGCTAGCTGCTTGCCCAGTCACCATTGGCGAAATTTTGATCAACGTCGATAAGATCATTAGCGGTGAAATCGAGATCGATCAATTCGTAGACGGATTGGTAGATCCAAATGCTGAAGATATTAAGCTTGGACCAGAAGAGCCAGAAGTTGATCCGGATGCCGAAGAGGGCGAAGATGTTGGTGAAGACGAAGGCGGCGGTGGCGGCGGTGCGGCTACAGCGAATGCAAAACAGCTTGAAGAGTTAAAGCAGATTTCCCTAGAGAAATTTGCAATTGTTCGTACTCAGGCCGATAAGATGCGTCGCGCATTTGATAAAGAGGGTTATAACTGCCCAGCGTATATCAAGGCGCAAGATCTCATCCGCGGTGAGTTGCTTGGTTTCCGTTTGACTGCGAAGAGTGTTGAGAAGTTGTGTGACACCATGCGATCACAAGTGGATCAAGTTTGGAAGTTAGAGCGCGGCATTGTTAGCTTATTAGTAGACAAGGTTGGCGTAAATCGTGGGGATGTCTTGAAAGACTTCCCTAAGATGTCCATGAATCTGACTTGGACTGATAAGCTGCTAAAAGAGAACAAGCCATATACCGCACTCTTGCAACGTAACGTTCCTGCTGTTCAAGAACTTCAACAGAAGTTAATTGATATTCAAACCCGTGTTGTTATTCCACTTCCAGAATTAAAAGAAGTGAACAAACGCATGACTGCCGGTGAGAAGCGTGCACGTGAAGCAAAGCGCGAGATGACTGTAGCCAACTTACGTTTGGTGATCTCGATTGCTAAGAAATACACCAACCGTGGTTTACAGTTCTTGGATTTGATTCAAGAAGGAAACATCGGTTTGATGAAGGCGGTAGATAAGTTTGAATACCGTCGTGGTTATAAGTTCTCCACCTATGCAACTTGGTGGATTCGTCAGGCGATTACACGTTCTATCGCTGACCAAGCCCGTACGATCCGTATCCCAGTTCACATGATTGAAACGATCAACAAGATGAACCGTATCAGCCGTCAAATCTTGCAAGAAACTGGTCATGAGCCAGATGCTGCAACTTTGGCGCTGAAGATGGAGATTCCTGAAGACAAGATTCGTAAGATTATGAAGATTGCTAAAGAGCCTATCTCGATGGAAACACCAATCGGCGACGATGAAGATTCTCATTTAGGTGACTTCATTGAGGATGGCAACACCTTGGCTCCAGCTGAAGCCGCATTGCATGAATCTATGCGCGATGTGGTGAAGGATGTTCTGGATTCATTAACACCACGCGAAGCAAAAGTATTACGTATGCGTTTCGGTGTTGAGATGAGTACAGATCACACGCTCGAAGAAGTTGGTAAGCAGTTTGACGTGACGCGTGAGCGTATTCGTCAGATAGAAGCTAAGGCCCTGAGAAAAATGCGTCATCCAAGCCGCAGCGACAAACTCAAGACTTTCCTCGAAGAGGATTAAACCAAAGACTAACGGGCCTATAGCTCAGTTGGTTAGAGCAGAGGACTCATAAAGTTGGATAGAGGACTAATACAGTTTTGCTACATTGATTTAAGCACAGCAAAACTGTAAGTCCGCTTGACGGCAATCTTGTTGCGCATCCGTGGCTCTTCTACAACGGGGTCAAGCATTCACAGTCGCGAGAAAATATTTTTGACAGCACACTTGCGTGTATGTCATTGCTACAACAGTTCCATCAATCAAAAATAGACGCTGACGCTGACAAGTTGATTAAGCTCATCGACGGCAAAGCCACGCTGTATAAGCGTCCGCGGTCTACACAGTGGCAAGTGCGCTTTAAGTTGAATAACAACAAGTGGCATTGTCAATCAACCAACACTACAGACATTGAGCAAGCAAAGTCCAATGCTATGTATATCTACCAAACAGTCCAAATAAAAACAGAAGCAGGACTGTCGCCTATAACAAAGACATTTAAGCAGATAGCTAAAGATGAGTTAGCTAATATGGCGCAGGCTATGACTAACGGTGTTGGCAAAAGAACATATAGAGACTACACATTTGCCATCAACAAATACCTTATCCCATTTTTTGGGAACTATGCGATAGAAAATATTACAGCGCAGATGGTAAGTGGTAAGACTGGTCCTCGCTACTTGATTGCGAAGAATGAGGTGTTAGTAGTATTAGAGAGATTGATGCGATGGCAAGATTTACCATACGCAACATTAGACATATTGATTGAAGAAAAGTTAGATAGATTGATATTTAGACTTACAACGGGTGAGCAAATAAGCAATATGGAAAATATATTCCGCAATCTGATGAAGCATAGTGGGCTAATGTATGACAGTGGAGGGCAGAGAAGGACGCTGTATAGTTTGCGACATACCTACGCTACAAGGGCATTGGCAAAAGGGGTTGATATACATACATTGGCGCGCCAAATGGGCACAAGTGTTTTGATGATTGAAAAGCACTACAGCAAGATAACCCCAATGCTTAGTGCTGAGAAGTTGGCATAGCTGTAATATTTGGCTATCTGCTTACTTTTTGTATATGTGAATATTCGTCAATGTTTAACCATTTTGCGTGATGATTTAATAAGTTTGTTGCCACCATTTGTGCTTGCTGTAAGCATAAGTCCATTTTCTCCAAGCCTTTAACAGCAATGCCATTTTGCTTTAACCATTTATTTGCTAAATCATCATCATTTCTCATACAAATATTTAGTCAAGACCAAATAATCCATAATATTTTCAGTATCTTTATTTGGTATGACATAGATATTTAGGTTGTCCTCGTGCCTTTATCGCCATTACATTTAATGGACTTACATAAAGGATTTGTTATGACATTAGATGGATTAAAACTTAGCACAGCAAAAAAACCAGCACATATTTCAGCTGTTGTATTTCGTCGCAATAAGCTCAGTAAAAAACTTTGGGAGCAAATACAGCTCGCAAAAAGTCAGATGGATGGAACTTCATTTGTTGTTAAAAAGTTTAGAAGCATCATTGATAAAGAGACAGGTTTACGCAAGCAAGTAGAAGTCCCAAAAAGACTTAGGGAATGGTGGTTTTTGAACGAACAGGGAAAAATGTGTGTCAATATTAAATACGGCACTCAAATGATTGAACTTGCTAAAGGCAAATATAGCATTGAGGTAGATAGTGCTTCAGCATTGATTAAAGCATTGGAGATTGTTAAACAAGCTGTAGAGGCTGGAGAGCTTGACACACAAATCAACAACGCAAGCGCGAATGTCCGCAAGGTGTTTGATAAGTAGTTATATGCTCGTTAAAGAAGTCGCCACCATCAAGCCTATAAAGCCACTAACGCCACAGCAACAGCGTCTTAACACGCTCAAGCAACAAGTTAAGCGCAGTCAAGATGCTGTCAAGGCAGAGCGTCAGCGTCAGCAAGTCGCTAAGGCGCAGGCGCAGTTGGCTAAGGCACGCCAACCCACCATCAGCTAACCTGTCAGCCATAAAGCTATGATTTACAAGGCTTGGCAGGATAGGCACAGTCAGCACATTCGTCAGCATAGAGAAACTATTACAATAGCGTTATACAGATTACAGCAAGGTAGAAACAAAATGCGTCATCCAAGCCGCAGCGACAAACTCAAGACTTTCCTCGAAGAGGATTAAACCAAAGACTAACGGGCCCATAGCTCAGTTGGTTAGAGCAGAGGACTCATAATCCTTTGGTCGCTGGTTCGAGTCCAGCTGGGCCCACCAACAAAATCAATGA
>Ga0208259_1000463_pt1 | contig 11794 bp, 5 predicted proteins | sample CryBogCBH22May08_FD_184618 | JGI IMG/M metagenome (GOLD analysis project Ga0208259, IMG submission 184618) | Freshwater microbial communities from Crystal Bog, Wisconsin, USA - CBH22May08 (SPAdes) | ecosystem: Environmental > Aquatic > Freshwater > Lake | place: Crystal Bog, Wisconsin, USA... | reverse complement strand
AAATAAAAACTGCTATTTTTACCACCTTATTATTGAACAATATTATACAATGAAAAAGGGATTTTTATTTTTTACTTCTTTTACTTTTATCTCACTACTTACTTTTACCAGCTGTAAAAAAACAGTACAAGATGCCGTAAACAATAGTATCAGTAGTTATTTATATACACAATTGAAAGGTGGTTACTGGACCATAACCCGTTATACCGAAGGAGCCAAAGACAGCACAACTTTGTATGCAAGTTGGAGAACTTATTTTAATGATAATAATGCCATGTTAAGCTACAAGTCTGATACAACTGGTAAATATATTGACTCTGCTAATGGATCTTGGAGTAGTGCAGATATAAGCCATTTTTCCTGCACTTATAATACTGGTACTCAATACCCTCTTACAAAGCTTACAGCAACATGGGTAGTAGATCCAAACGGAACAAACCTTTCCAACAAAGTATCACTTGCCAGAAATGTAAATGGTAGAGCTGACACTTTGCAAATGCTGAAACATTAACTACGCTAAAATTCTGAGATGGATGTCTTTAATACTAATATCTGGAAGACAATCCCCTCCCTCAGAATTGTTCTTGGTTTAATTACAGGAATACTATTTGAATACTACTTTACTATACCACTGTTTCTATTATTGGTAGTTTCAGTGATATCCATTTTTTTGCTATTTACTTATTCTTTATTCCCACTTAAATATAAATTTAATATTGCATGGATAAAGGGTTGTTTAATTAATATCATATTTGTTGTTGCAGGTTCTTTATTACTATATAATCAATCTACTGAACATCAAAAGAACTGGATTGGGAACCGCTACAAGCAAGGTATTCAGGTTCAAATAACCATACTAGAACCATTAATACAGAAGGATAATTTTTATAAAGCAATAGCAAGTATTGATGAAATAAAAGTAAAAGACAAATGGGAACAGTCAAGTGGGAAAGTGTTACTTTATTTAAGAAAAGACAGTATCCCTTACAATTATCAATACGGGAGTATTATCATTACAACAGCCCCACTGATTAGCATAAACAGCGCAGAAAATCCTGGTGGATTTGATTATAAAAGATACTGTCTATTTCAGGGTATAAGCCATCAGGTATTTATCAATAGTAATCAGTTAATATTTGTCAAAAATTCCATTCCTTCCTATTTACATTACTATCTTTTTAAACTTCGAGACAATGTTTTGAATGCTTTAAAAGTTTATCTTCCTCATACAAGGGCTTATGGTGTGGCAGAAGCATTGCTGATTGGTTATCGTAATGATTTAGATCGAGAAATAGTACAAGCATATAGCAGTACTGGAGTAGTTCATATAATAGCCATTAGTGGTTTACATCTTGGAATGTTATATGGGAGCCTGGTATTATTCTTTAATCTTTTTCCTAAACGCAAATGGGTAACTATTTTAAAACCAATAGTAATTCTAATAATTATATGGGGATTTGCTTTAATTGCAGGAGGTGTTCCCTCCATTATGCGAAGTGCTTTTATGTTTAGCTTTATATTAGTAGCTGCGATTATTGACAAACATTCTAAAATTTACAATACGCTTTCTCTTTCTGCACTGTGTATGATCCTGTACAATCCTTTTTGTATATGGGATGTTGGTTTTCAATTAAGTTACGCTGCTGTATTAAGCATAATACTGTATTCAGGAACAATAAAAGAATGGTTTACTTTTAAGAATAAGATATTAAAATATTTATGGCAATTAAATGCTGTAACAATATCGGCTCAGATATGGACATTTCCTTTAATCATTTATTATTTTCATCAGTTTCCCAGATTAAGTATAATCTGTAACTTAATTGTAGTCCCTATCTCTTGTATAATTTTATATGGGGAAATCATATTGTTAATGGTAGGCGTATTCATTCCTAAAATGGCAATCTATGCGGGGAAAGCTGTTCAATTTAGTATTGAAACAATGAATTATTTTATTGAAAGAATGTCTACCATCAAATGGAGCATCTGGGAAGGATTGAAACTAAGCCCTTTACAAACAATTCTATTATTCTTTTTCATATTCTTTCTTATTGGGTGGCTAACTACTGCATCTAAAAGAAAACTATTTATGGCACTTGGCGTGATGTTTTTAGTGTTAGCAATAAGATGTGTTGATTTTTTACTAATAAATAGACAACAAAAGATCATAATTTATAATATATCCAAATACAGTGATATTGAACTGATGAATGGATTTGCCACTACTTGTTACATGGACAGCATATTAATGAATGAGAATAGTTTTCTTTATAGTTACCATTTGAAGCCGGCACATATTGAGAAAAGGGCTAAAATAATTAAACATTTTTCATTGTGTAATGCTATAATATTTAATAATAAGAGGATAGTAGTGATAGATAGACCGATGAAACTAGGTTTATCTGCCCATCCAATTCTTGTAGACTTATTAATAATTGCTCATAATCCGACGGTATCATTAACCCAGTTATCTACTATTTTTAGTTGTAAACAAATAGTAATTGATGGAAGTAACAGTATGTGGAAAACCGATCAAATGCTGAAAGAAAACAAGACCCTACTTTTGCCACTCTATATTACACAGAGCAAGGGTGCTTTTATAGAAATTCTATAGAACTAAAACAGCAGCAAATCATTTATGCAAAAGAAAATTGAATCCGCCTTAATATCCGTCTTCTACAAAGATGGTCTAGCTCCTATTGCTACAGAACTTTATCGTTTGGGCGTAAAAATATATTCTACTGGTGGAACCCAAGATTACCTTGAAAAACTTTCTATCCCATGCATCCCTGTAGAAAGCATTACTAATTACCCTTCAATATTAGGTGGAAGAGTAAAAACATTACATCCTTCTGTGTTTGGTGGCATACTTGGGCGTAGAGACAATGAACAAGATATAGCTGAAATGAATCAGTTTAATATTCCTGCCATGGATTTGGTCATTGTTGATTTATATCCATTTGAAGAAACAGTAAGAAACACTACCGAAGAAAAATTAATTATAGAAAAGATTGATATTGGGGGGCCATCTATGATAAGGGCTGCTGCTAAGAATCATAAGGATTTATTAGTTGTTGCTGCTAAAGAAGATTATGCCGCTCTTTTACATTTATTAACAACTCAAGAAGGAAATACATCTATAGAACAAAGAAGAACTTTTGCTGCTAAAGCTTTTAAAATAGTAATGGATTACGATATTGCTATTAACGACTATTTTAATCCTTCAAATTCAACTGCAGAACAAGTATTAAGATATGGAGAAAACCCACATCAAAAGGCCGTATTCAAGGGCGACTTAACAGCCATATTCAATCAGCTGCATGGCAAAGAATTATCCTATAATAATCTGGTAGACGTAGATGCCGCAGTGCAGTTAATTAATGATTTTAAAACCTATAATAACGAGTCAGTTTTTGCTATTATTAAGCATACCAATGTTTGTGGAGTTGCTGCAAGGAGCGCTATAAAAAATAGTTGGGAAACAGCCCTTGCTGGCGATAATGAAAGTGCTTTTGGAGGTGTTCTGGTTTGTAATAAAACTATTGATGAAGAAACGGCACAAGCCATCAGTGAAATATTTTTTGAAGTACTAATTGCTCCAGCTTTTAGTGAGGCTGCTTTGGCTATTCTAACTACTAAAAAGAATAGAATTTTATTACAACTAAAAGAATTCGAATTACCAGTCGCTTCTACTAAAACTATTCTGAATGGAACGCTTTCCCAAGAAATCGATGCCGTTACAACCACTACATATAAAGATGTTGGAGGAAGACCTGCTACTGAAAAAGAAAAAGAAGATTTATTATTCGCCAACATTATCTGTAAACATTTAAAAAGTAATGCCATTGCTTTGGTAAAAAACAAACAACTTATTGGTAAAGGTTGTGGACAAACATCTCGAGTAGATGCCTTACGTCAGGCTATAGCAAAGGCAAAGCAATTCAACTTCAGACTAAACAACGCCGTATTGGCTAGCGATGCATTCTTTCCTTTTAATGACTGTGTAGAGATAGCCTTTTTAGAAGGTATTGAAGCTTTTATACAACCAGGCGGTTCTATACGAGATAAAGATAGTATTGATTATTGTGTGAATAAAAATCTTGCAATGTTAATGACTGGCGTAAGACATTTTAAACACTAAATTTTTATAGTTTAATGGGTTTCAGAATATTAACCAGTAAATATAGTTTGGCTACATTTATTGGTTACACAACAATGGTATGTAAATAAAGCAACAATAATGTTACTATATATTATAACAATACTAACGTGAATTAGCATTGGATATTTATGTTCCTTTTTGCCTTTATAAAATATATCAAGATTATATAATCCCAATACCAAACTAACAACTGGTAGCAACTTAAATAACATAATACCCATTGAAGGATTACAAGTACCACTTGTATACAACTTGTCCGGAATAAATATAACTGGAGTTACAATTAAATTTAGCAATAATGTATTTGCTGTTTTTGGTTCCTAGTATTCTTTAGAAATAATTTAATCAATTTTATTAGGAAAACAAAACAAAACGCTAAAAGAACATTATCCTAAAAAAACTATAATTCACAATACACTATACCTTTTCAATTAGATTAATATATTACTTCATACCGTTAATTGATTCCAAAACCTCCCGAGCAATCGGATAAATAATTGTTTATGCGTTACCTTTTTATTTCGTTACTTACATTAGTTACTATTGCCGCTACTGCTCAAAAAAAAGTTGGCACTAAAAAGTATAATAGTCTTTTATGGGAAATAACTGGGAATGGCATAAAGAAGCCAGCCTACCTATTTGGAACCATGCATGTAAGCAGTAAGCTAGCATTTAATTTGAGCGACACATTTTACAATAAACTTAAATCGGTTGATGCAGTTGCATTGGAAACTGACCCTACTACCTGGCAGGACGATTTTCAGCATAGTATGTATACTCATATGAGTGATATTAGCGATCTGGAGTATTCATCCTTACCCGAAGATTATATTACAAAAAGTACTTTCCAGTTTTCTCCATACGATAAACCTCTGAAGGCTGCCCTGGCAAACGATCCTTACATTATAAATAGTTTTTTATATAGAAATTTTAATGGGCTTGCCGACTTTGAGGAAGCTACTTATCTGGACATGCATATTTACCAATGTGGCAGAAAGCTTTATAAACCAATTTATGGACTGGAGAACTTTGATGAGAGCGAAAAAATAATGATTAGCGCCTATCGTGCTCAGGCTGCTGAAACAAAAAGAAAGAGCCATAGTAAAGAGGTAGAGGACGAGAACAATAGCAGCCATATGAGCAACGCTGAGAAGATAGAAGATGCTTATAGAAAAGGAGATCTTGACCTAATGGATAGCCTGGATAAAAGGAATGAAACTAGTGAAGCTTTTAATGATTTATTCCTCTATAAAAGAAATGAGATCCAAGCTTTTCATATGGATAGTCTTTTAAAGACTGGCATCAGCATTTTTGCTGGTGTAGGTGCAGCTCACCTTCCTGGAGAAAGAGGCGTTATAGAACTTTTACGCCAAGCTGGCTATACGCTAACTCCAGTAATAATGGGTATGCAAAGTCCTAAACAAAAAGATGAAATAAATAAAGTAAGAATACCTGTTACTTTTTATAGACAAGTTGCTGAGGACTCCATGTATACTGTATTAGTACCTGGTAAGCTTTATTCATTTTCATTTTCCAGTAGCCTTAATGGCAGACAATGGATTCATGCTGATTTTGGTAATGGATCTTATTATACCATTACCCGTTTAAGCACAGGTGGTGGTTTGTGGGGAAACGATGAAGCTTATATCAACCGAAAAATAGATAGTATTTTATACGAAAACATTCCAGGTAAAATACTAGAACGGTCTACTATAAAAGTAAATGGTATTAATGGTTTTAATATTGTAAACAAAACAAGTAAAAGCAATATTCAACGATACAACATTTTCGTGAGGGGTAGCGAAGTAATTATCTTTAAAATGAGCGGTAATGAAGACTACGTTCAGGGGGCTGAAGCAGAAAAATTCTTTGGTAGTATTACTTTAAAACCAAGAAAGAAAACCTGGAAAGAATTTAAACCAGAAAACAATGCATTCTCCGTTTCGTTTCCCGACGACCCTATTCCTGGCGATGCAAATGCTGATAATGATGGTAGTGGATATTCTGCTAAAATATTTTCTACTATCCCATTAAGTTATGAGTGTACTGATACCGCCAATGGTAACTTTTATTATTTGTTTTACAAATCCATTACCAATCATGAAGTATTGGAAGAAGACACTTTCAATTTAGCGCTTGCCTCTGAAAGCTTCATTACCAGTGGGTTTATAAACGAACCTACTTATAGAAAACAACTAATTCTGAAGGGCTATCCTTATCTGGAAACTAAAGGCACTACCGCAGAAGGAACAAAATATATTTCCCGTATATTTTTAAAAGGGACCAATTATTACACTTTAATTGCTAAATATAATAAAGCAGAAAGTGAAGCAAAAAAGTTTATAGAATCTTTTTACTTTACCCCATTTAGTTACGAAGCACCAAAAACTTATACAGATTCTGCTATGTACTTTAGCGTTAAATCACCTGTAATACCAGATAGTGTAAGTAAAGCATTTTTGGATATATCCCGATTAGCAAAAAAGACACAGGATATGGATAGAAGAACTAAAAACTATGAAGAGCCCTATTGGAAAGAAAATATGAAGGTTTTATTTAAGTCAAAAACTACCAATGAAATTATTGCAGTAAGCTCCCGTCCTTATCCTAAATACTATTATATAAATGATAGTGCAGAATTCTGGAAAACAGCTATCGAAGCTATTAAAGTGTATGATTCTAAAAGTAAATCATACGATTTGGTTGAAAAGAAAAGAACGTTCACTTATCTAACTGATAGAAGAATATGCGATGTAGTATTGGGGGATACGGGAAGCTCTCAAATAATAAAGGCCCGATGGATTATTTATAACGGTAGAGTATTTTTATTAAAGGTTTTAACCGATAGTGCTACAACTTACTCAGCTTTTATAGATCAATTTTATAATTCGTTTACCCCGCTGTTTGATAGTTCTACCAACTTCGATTTATTTAAACCCAAAAGCGATGTATTCTTCAAAGATTTTTATTGTAAAGACAGTACTGTTTCGAAGTTTGCACGCAAGAATATGAATTATGTAAAGTTTGTAGAAGCCGACATTCCCGATATACTGAAAGCTATCAAAAGCTTGGAGAGTGATAATAAACAAAAGGATTATCTAAACTATAAAGTATCCTTGATAAAAGAGATGGGATATTTAAAGAAAGATTCGCTGGTGGCAAACAAAATAAAATCTATATACGATGCGGCTACAGATACTGCTACAATTCAGAACGAAGCGGTAATAGCATTGGCACGACTTAAACAACAACAATCATATTCAATTCTAAAAAATATCATGAGTACCGAGCCTCCGGTATTTGATAATAGTAAAGATCTTGATAAACTATTCGATTTGATTACTGATTCCGCTAAACTGGCTAAAACTTTACTACCAGATATCCTTACACTGAACAGTCTGGACGATTATAAAAAGAAAATAAACTTTTTATTGACAGATCTTATCGATAGTAATCAGATAACCACTAAAGACTATGAAAATATTTTTTATAAGATATTTTTTGATGCCAAAATTGAACAAAAGAAGTTGATGGCCGCTGATGAAAAACTAATCAACAAAACAGATGACGATGATAGAGTAGAACATTATAAAAGTCCTAATACTTTAAAACAATATTGTAAATTATTAATACCATTCTGGGATAAAAACCCTGCAGTACCTGCTTACTTTATTAAGCTTTTAAAAACGAGAGACAATAGCGTAAAGTTGAACACCGTTGAACTGCTTCTTAAGTACAAAAAGCCTGTAGAAGATACCGTGCTGTTGGATATATGCAAGGAAGAAAAATACCAGAGTGAGTTGTACGATGTGCTTAAAAGAGATAGTGCTACTAATCGTTTCCCTGCTAAATATAAAAAACAAGAATTGATAGCTAAAAGTCTTTTATTAAATACCACCAGTACTTACAACAAAAAAGATAGTGTAGAGTATTTAAATAAGTCTTTAATGGCAGTATATAAAGGAATAAAAGGGTATGTGCATTTCTTTAAATATAAAAGTAATGAAAAGGATGCCGACTGGATGCTTGCCGTTGCTGGTATACAACCTGCCGATTTAAAAGATATTAATGCAGATGAAACAATTGTAGAATTTACCGATAAGATTCTAAAGACCAATCAGCCAATTGATATACAATTGAATAAGCTTTTAAAAGAACAATTATACTCATTAAGAAAGAGCAGCAGTAAGTACTTTGGAAATGGATATTACAGAAGACGATTTGAATACTAAAGCTACTATATAAACGCAACTTATCATTTGATAGGTTGCGTTTATTATTCAAATAATTAATCCTGATTTAATAAGTATTACTCACTTAAGCCTTTTCTTAATCCAGATTTGTGTTCAGCAATTGAATTGATAATTTATTGACCTTACTTAACTGTTCATATTTTTATCTAAGCGTTAGTCGTACCATTTATCCCTATCCTTGTTATTATCATTCCCTTACTATTTTAAAAAGCTTAGTGCAAAAGATTCTGCTATTGTACGAATGCAATACATTGTTTAAATTAAATAAGCAACAATAAAAACTTAACGGATTTCTTAATAATATACATCATACACCGTACTGCCATTCTTATTACAGAAAATAGAATCTACGGTACTTACAGGTTTACTATTCTGAGGGTCTTGCAACCACTTTTGGGTATATATTTTAGTAGGAATACCATAAGCCGACTTTATAACAAAACTTGTGTTCATGGCATTTTTATACCCATAAAAATTACCTATATTAACGAATACATTTACAGAATCTATAATAGCATAAATTTGGTATTGTGTAAAAGTATCTATACTGGTTCTGTGCATATTGATAGTCAACTTTGTTTTAGGGTAATAATAAAATTCCAACAAGCTGGTGTTTTGTTTTAAATGATGTAATGAATCGAATAAATAATTATACAAATTGTATTGGTTTTTAGATGATTCAAAATAATTGGCTGTATCGTACACTTCATTAAAATTTAAATAAGACCTGTTAAAAATAGAAGTATCTATTGTTGTAGAAAAATAGAATAGTCCACTGGCATCGCTTGTAATTGTAGGGAAAGTATAGTTGTTGGTAATATAAGAAGGGGTTTGTTCTACTATAGATAATTTCACCCCCTTTAGTGGCGTATTATTGGGTTTATCCCATGCAAATCCATTAATTTTAAAGGTATCACAATTGCTAGTACAAGCAGGAAGTACTACTGATTTTTTACAGGATTTAAAACAAGATGACATGCATGTTATCATCAAAATAATTATAATAGGAATTTTTATAGCGGTTTTCATACCAGTGTTTTATGTAAGACTCAAAGTTACTTAAAATGCTGCTTAATGGTTATTGGTACCAATCATAACAACAGTTTTATTAGTCAAGATATTAAAAAACATTCTATCTTAGGAACAATTTGAGTTAATTGTTTCGTAATTATGGCATATCATTTTGGGCTTTATTCCACCATCAATTCAGCCACTTTTATACTTCCATCAATACAAATCGCTTGTATTATATACATTCCTCTTGCTAAATATTGTATATTCAAATCATTATAAGAATAGGTTGGATATGGATCAATATTCTTAGATATGTATATTCTGCCTGTTGCATCAAATATTTTTATTTGAATAACATTAATAGTTTCTAACCTTACTGTCCCATGTGTAGGATTAGGGAATATATTCAGGTCATTATTATTCCAATAAATATATGTTGGAGTATTAGTAATCAATGTGTTATCTGATATTTTCACTATACGACCATCATATGTTTTATTACTAAAACTATTATAATGATAACCAACTACATCGCCATCATTAGTATCAACACCGCCAGAAAATAGATATCCACCGTCAAATAATTGTTCTAAAGATTTTACGATATTCTGCCCACTACCACCAAAGCATTTTTGCCATTGTATACTGCCGCTAGAATCTATCTTTACAATCCATGCATTTCCTATATATATACTATCCAAATCTCCATCGGTTGATACAGTATTACCAATAAAAATATATCCTCCATCATTAGTCTGTATTGCTTTATTGGCATTATCATCTTTTGTGCCACCAAAGCATTTTTGCCATTGTATACTGCCGCTAGAATCTATCTTTACAATCCATGCATCACCACCACGCCCTCCATGATTGCCACTTACATCTCCATTATTCGAACTAGTAGTGCCTGCCAATATATAACTATTATCTTTAGTTATATAGATAGAATTTAAATTATCTAAATCAGAACCTCCATAGCACTTTTGCCATTCAATGTTTCCAATACTATCTATTTTTAATAACCATGCATCTACTCCTCCATGGTTTCCAATTACTTCACCATCAATGGAAGAAGTAACTCCTAATATTAGATATCCACCATCATTAGTAGTCAACAATTCATTTATATTGTCATAGTCCTCTCCTCCATAACATTGTTCCCATAGTAAATTACCTACAGAATCTATTTTAATGATCCATATGTCTGGTGCATTTCCTTGTCCCATTAAGCCATGATATCCTGATACATCTCCATCGCTAGAACTTGTAACTCCTCCTATAATATAACCTCCGTCTTTAGTTACTTCAATAGACTTTCCCCCTTCCGCAGTACTTCCACCAAAACATTTTTCCCATTGTATAATACCTTCACTATTTATTTTCACCACCCAGACATCACCTGATCCATGTTGTCCTGTTACATCCCCATCATATGAACCTGTAGATCCTGTAAAAATATATCCTCCATCCTTAGTATTCTTAATATCACTTGCATCGTCATATTCACTTCCGCCATAACTTCTTTGCCATTGTATTTTACCTGTTTCACTTGTTTTAACTATCCATGCATCAGTATTTCCATGGTTTATTGTAACATCCCCATTTTTATCATTGTTATATCCTGCAGAAATATATCCTTTATCAGGTGTAATAATTGTATTATTAAAAATCTCATCACCAGTACCTCCATAACACTTACTCCATTCAATGTTATAAGGTACTTTTTGTGTTATTCCAATATTTATAAATAATAAGTGAAATAAAGTTAATATAATAAACTGTTTCATATTTTTAATTTACACATGTATAAATTATTAATAATTATTTTTGAGGTGTCTTTTAAATTATATTCTTTTAAAAATTTGTATTTTAGGTAGGTTATTATTTTTAATTATTATAGTTCAAATAGCAGTATTCAATTTAGCAGATTCTTTTTTTACTTTATAGGGTTAATATATTACTTTGTAAAAGTGATTAATTTTTTATTGATATTCAAAAAAATAAAGTATTAATTTTACGCAAACGTTTGCCCTGTATTATCATATTTTTATTCTTTGTAAGCTATAATTAACTTCACTAAAATTAAATAATTCTTCTGTAAATCTCATTTTTTCTTCCCCGCATAGTATCCTTCTCAGCAAATGTCTCATTTTCCCCTAAACATTTCATTACATACAGCCTTTTAGTAAAGGAAAATGGACTCTTTTTTAAATAAATTTCTTTTTTTAGTTCATAAGCATTTTGTTTTATTTGTAATATGTCACTTAAAAATTATTGAATAATAAACTTCCCTACTTTAATACTACCATCAATACATATTGCTTGTATTTCATACATACCCTTAGCTAAATTTTGTATATTAAAA
>Ga0208259_1000462_pt1 | contig 11807 bp, 10 predicted proteins | sample CryBogCBH22May08_FD_184618 | JGI IMG/M metagenome (GOLD analysis project Ga0208259, IMG submission 184618) | Freshwater microbial communities from Crystal Bog, Wisconsin, USA - CBH22May08 (SPAdes) | ecosystem: Environmental > Aquatic > Freshwater > Lake | place: Crystal Bog, Wisconsin, USA... | reverse complement strand
GCTGATCTACTGTTCCTTAAATTATTATGTAGTTTGTGAATTGAATAATATGATCAACAATACCCAAAATACGACTATTCCATTTGGAGTTTTATTCTGGCTAGCAACTTTTATAATTCCTGTTTTATACATATACAGGAGTATAGTACTAAATAATAAATCATTATTACTAACAGGTATTGGTTGTCTGGTAGCTAGTTTTATTTCTTTCCGTTATTATCATTCTGTACTACCAACAGAATGGGCATTATTTATAGTAGGCTTACTATTAATTCTGCTGGGATACTGGTTAATAAAGTATTTACAGGAAACAAAGAATGGTTTTACCAGCCAGAACATATATCAGCAAACCAATAATAATACTATGCTTGAAGCTATGGTTGCTGCACAGGTAGCGGCCTCAATTGATGCTTCATTTGATAAGTCTCAAAACGGAACACAATTTGGAGGTGGCAGTAGTGGAGGTGGGGGTGCAAGTGGTGGGTTTTAATCAGGGGTATATTAAATACAAAGTTCAATAGGTTTTTATAGGTTCTTATGCTGTATTCCTATTGCCTTTAGCCTTGTACTACTTATTGCCTATGTACCATTATGCCTTTGTGCCTCTTGCCTCCTTGCCTATCGCCTTTTACTATCAGCATGATTCCTTACAATTATAACCATATAAAAAGTAGCAACAGAAGCGGCTACATGTTTTAAGGAATGCCCACTGATTATATTATTTGTTTCATAAACAGACCAGTCAAAATGCTCGAATAGTTTTGCAATTATATAAAAGACCAGTATATATTTCTACTTTGACAGATTAAATACATTCGTAAAATGTCAATAAATATTACATTTGCATCAATGTAAAAATCACTTATAAATATAGAGCCACATGAAGCGTATAAAAACGAACTTCCAATTGCTGACGAGAGTCAGCTTAAAAAATATGTGTCAAAGTATTTTAAACATTTCAAAAGCAAAACCAAAGACCAGAGTTGTAATTTGCTTTTATACTTCAAAGGATTATTTCAAGGTAATAAACGTAATGTAGAACGTATGAATGAATCCGTAAAAGAAAGTGATTACAATGCTTTACAGCATTTCATTTCAGAAGCTCCCTGGGATTCCAGAGACGTTATGAATCAGGTTTCCCAAGAAGTTAATACACTATTACAGGCAGAGAAAACACCTATAGGTTTTATTATAGACGAAAGTAGTCATGCTAAAAAAGGGGATAAATCTGTAGGTGTTTCCAGACAATATTGTGGCACTAAAGGTAAAATAGATAATTGTCAGGTAGCAGTTTATGGAGCTTACAGCACAGGTAAATATTATGGATTGGTCGATAGCTCCTTATTTCTTCCTGAAGTATGGACAGAGGATATAAAGAGATGTGAAAAGGCAGGTATTCCCGATGAATATATTGTTTTTAGATCCAAACCACAGCTTGCTTTGGATATGATAAAAAGGCAACTGTCATTAGGCAATAAAATTGACTACGTAGGTGGGGACGGATTATATGGGAATGATTATTCTCTGATGGAAGGATTGGATGAATTAGGATTAATAGGAGTATTGGATGTTCATAAAGACCAGCATGTGTATTTAGAAGAACCTGTTATCATGATACCTGATAAAAAACAAGGGAAATCAGGTCGTACTCCTACGAAATATAAAACCACGTCCAAAGCAATACAAGTAAGTGCACTGAAAAAGCAATTAGCAGAAAAAGGGGGTGAATTTGAAATAGTAGAGATACGTCAGGGAACTAAAGGCGCAGTTAAAAGTAAGGTTGCACTTATTAATGTTTGGATATGGGACGGGAAATCATCCGATAGTAAACAAAGGCAGTTGCTCATCAGAATTACAGAAACGGATAATGGTAGTGAAGAAGTGAAATACGCATTAACGAATACAAAACAAGGTCAGTTCAGTGTTAAGGAAGTTGCTCAAATGCAGGCACAGAGATACTTTGTAGAAAGGTCTTTTCAGGAAAGTAAATCAGATATAGGTATGAGTGAATATCAGGTAAGAGGTTGGAAAGCCTGGTATCATCACATGGCTATGTGTATGATGGCACAGGCATATATACTTACTGAAAAGATAAATAATAAGGAAAATATGCCGTTGTTAAGTGCTTATGATATTCGCCAGGTAATCATGAAAACATATATCAGAAAAGACAATGAATATGATGAAGTACTAGCGCAGATTACTTATAGACATAAACAAAGACACAGTGATATGGTAAGAAGAAATGGAAAAACTTAATCTGTCAAAGTAGAATTAATATGGATGATATTAAATAGTACTTTTCTGAAAGCGCAGATGTTTCATGAATTGAAAGGATTAGATACTTTAGATAATAACGATGGCGTAAATGCTATCTGTACAGATAATAGCGGTAACGTATATGCGGCAGGCAATTTCATGAATAGTATGGGTAATAAATATGTGGCTAAATGGGATAAGTTAACTGGTATCTGGAGCGAACTTGGTGGAGATAATTCGCTGGCTGCCAACGATAATCTGGGTGCTTTATGTGCAGACAGCAGTGGCAATATATACGCAGCAGGCAGCTTTACCAATGCAAAAGGAAAATATTATGTAGCCCGATGGAACAGTTTCAACAATACATGGAGCGAACTGGGAGGTATTAACGGACTTGCTGCAAACAGTTCAATAGCATCGATGTGTATGGATAGTAAAGGGAATCTGTTTGCGGCTGGTGGATTTACTGATACGTTAGGTTATTATTATGTGGCTAAATGGGATAAATTAACAGATACCTGGAGTGAGCTGGATGGTGCTGGATTAAAAGATTCTATTGTAATAAATGCCATCTGTACCGACCGTTATAACAATATATATGTTACAACTGGTTTTTACGATCCTCCTCCACAAGCTACTACCCGATGGTCTGTATCGGAATGGAATGGAACAAAGTGGACACAGCTTGGTACAAATGCATCACTTCATAACTGGAATATAGGCACCTTATGTACCGATACGGCAGGTAATGTATATGCTGCGGGATCTATTTACGACTCTAGTGGGATGTATGTAGCACAGTGGGATGGAAATAAATGGAACGAATTTGCTGGTTCAGGCACCCTGAATCCACAGAATACTTCTTCTTTATGTTTTGATAAGACAGGTAATTTATACGTTGCTTATTTTAGTAAAATTGCTAAATGGAATATATTGACTGGTAAATGGGAAACTTTTGGTTTTCCAAATACCATTGGATTGGGAAGAATGGTTGTGGATAATAAAAACAATGTATATATAGGTGGATATAAGGATGATAATAATATTTACCGTCCTTATGTAGTTAAGTTCAGTTATCCATCTCCTTCACTTACCATAGATTTAAAAGATACAACATCCTGCAGTTTTACCATTGATGTGCCGGTAAGAGGACAGTATTTACACAATGTATCTAAACTATCCGGGTCTATTGGCTGGGATACTACCTTCCTGAATTTTGGAGGTGTAAAGTTTGCAAATAGTGGTATAGTAATGGACTCGTCTGAATTAGACTTTACAAATACCATCAATGGTAAATTAGGGTTCAACTGGAGTGATGCTATCGGACATACAGTTGCTGATTCTACTCCGGTTATGACATTGGTGTTTTATCCTCATAACAACTTTAGTGGTGGTACAGGGGTATGGTTCGATAGTATTCCTGATAAACAGGAAATAGATACTGCCATTGGTATTGCTGCTATAACTGCATCGTTTAATGATGGATTGGTATTGCTGAGCGATACGCCACAAATAGTGCAGGCCAACAATATACTTCAATGCTTTGCCGGATGTGTACCTATACATTATCAATGGTATTATAATGGTAATCCTGTAACTGCTGATACGTTGAACTATGTACCTGCCGATAGTATTGGTTCTTACACTTGTACTGTTACATACTTAAGTGGAAAGAGGGTAAGCTCGTTACCTTTAAATGTAGTACTTCCGGTTACTATGTTGAATTTTAAATGTTATAGGTTAAATGAAATACAAGTAAAACTGGAATGGCAAACCGCATCAGAAATAAATACTTCTCATTTCAATATTCAAAGAAGCATAGATGGAATAAACTTTGAGACGATTGGTACTGTAAATGCTAAGGGTGCTAGTGGATATACTTTCAACTATCCACTCACGATTCAGGACTCACGATTCACGACTTTATACTACCGTTTGCAGATAGTAGATAAGAATGGGGCTTTGAGTTATTCGGAGATAAAAGAATTGACTATTGACAATGGACAATATATAATTAGTCCTAACCCTGCAAAGGATTTTGTGAATGTATGGGGTAGAGATATTAAGGAAATTATTATCAGTGGTATTAGTGGCAGGATTGTTCTGTCAACAAGTAAAACAAAAATTGATGTAAGTAATCTTACAAAAGGTGTTTATTTCATTAACATAAAAACGAATAATAACAGTGAGGTTAAAAAGTTTATTAAGTTGTAGTAAGGGGCTATTCAGAACTCATGTACTTGCTGTAATAGCTTATATTGTGTAAAGGGAAAGTGTAATAATGGATATCTGAAAACTAAATATAACGGACATTGAATCCATAAGCAGTTTATATACAATCATACTATTAAAATTTAAATGGTTAGTGTATCTGTTTTTTAATAGATTGTTCGTTAGAATTAATTAAAAACGGATTAAATCCAAAAAAATATAAAATAGTTTTTACTGTCAATATAATAAACACGTATTTTGCATAACTAAAAATTAAACTACTTATATGAGTTTAGGTAAAAAAATACTTTCCGCCTTTGTCGAAGTCGATGAAGAAAAAGTTGAAACCCATAGTACAAAGACTGAATCTTCTACAGAAGAAAGTCCACAACCAACTTACGACAGTTCTGATAATAACGGAAAATTTAAACAATACTTTGCTCAGCTTTTCGAAGATTCGAATATGCCGGGACCCGACTACTTTGAGTTTACAAAAATGATTGAAGCAATGTCTGTTATTGCTGATGAAAAATCAAGGTATATAGCAGCATTTGCAGGATTACAGGCTCAGGGAATAAACAAGTCTAAAATATTAGAAACAGCACAGTCTTATATAGATATACTGGATAAAGATTCCAGTAATTACAATTCAAGTATTGCTGCTGCTATTGATGAAAAAGTAGATGCTAAAAAAGCAGAAATAGAAGAGAAAACCAAACAGATTCAGGATTATTCTAAAGAAATAGCTGATTTGAACAACAAAATTCAGGTATTAAAGAATGATATTGTGGAGAATGAACAGAAAATAAAAACGAATGCCAGTTCATACAATAATGAATCTGCTATTATGAAAGGGAAAATACAAAGTGATATAGAAAAATTAAAAAAATACATAAGCTAGATATATGGAGAATAAATCATTAAATACCGGAACGAACCCTTCGTGGTTTTCTGAACCTAAAAACCTTGCCACTGCTGTAGTTGGCGGGTCGCTTACTTTAGGACTTGCATACGCATTTCTAACCTTTGTGTTGCCATGGCTGGTAACAGTTACCTGGAATCTGGTAAACCTTATAGTAGGTGGCGTAATACTTGGATTTTTACTGATGATAATTACCAGTAAAAAGTTCTGGCGTGCATTAAAATATTTTGCTGAGTTTATTGCTAATTACACCATTGGCCTGGCAATAGAACTGAATCCTTTTAATATACTGCAGGCTAAAATAGATCAGGGATATGCCGATAGAGATACTTTGTATGAGCAAACTGCCAAACTAAAGGGTAAGCAAAGTGAGCTGATGGAAAAGCTGGATGAAAAGCAGAATGAACTGAAGCTGAACGCTCAGAAAGTTAAGATTCTGCAAGCCGAAAATAATAACAATAAACAGATAGAGCTTTATGCTAATAATGTAATCCGTAATCAGGAGTATATAGATAATGTATCGCCGATTGTAGGAGACCTGAATAAGCTGATTAAGTTTGCTGATATGGCTTATGAAGAAAGTGGTATCATGCTGGAAGATGCCAAAATGGATCTCGAAGCTAAAAAGGATTTATACTATTCTGTTACTACTGGATTGTCGGCGGTGTCGAGTGCAATGAAAGCTTTTAAAGGCGATGATGATTTGAATAAAGATGCTGAAAAAGCACTTTCTATTCTGAAACAAAAGATTGGTGAAAAGATAGGGCATATTAAATCTGCTATTGATGTTACCTCTAGATTTATGGATGATAAAGCATTGGATGATAAAGCTAAATCGGCACAGGCTGTGGAGTTGATAGATAAGTTTAACCTTGATGGAGACTTTAATTATGCTGCAACTGCACTGGAGAATAATAAGGACAGTGGAAGGTTGAAAGGGGTGAATATTCAGGACAGATACAAAGGATTAATAGATTAATATTTAAAATAAAAAACAAAACAAATAGTTATGGCTGTTAAATTAAAACCTGCAGGAAAAATATTTATAATTGCTGCGGTAGTAGTAGCGGTGATTTTTGGTGTTCGTAAATATCAGAACAGACCAAAAGAAGTAGTAGCCTCCTTAGAATTAGGGAAAGTTGCTTTGCCGGATGCTCCGGAAGCTTCATTGTCGGGAAATGCTACCAAGTTAGCCTTGCCAAAATCTGATTTAGCTGTCAATGGCGGTACACAGATTACCTGGGAAAGAATGGCATGGAATGCACAGTTCTCTGGTTTTTATGCAAATGGAGGAGTAAGAACTACAAAGGGTTCTTTGTTCGATATTGCTAAACTGGATATTACTTATATCCGTCAGGATGATTGCGGAAAGGAAATGGCTGATTTTGTAAAGTCAGCTCAGGATTACAAACAAAACCCCAATACCCCTGCTGTATTAATTACTTTTATGGGAGATGGGATGCCTGCATTTATGACTTCGCTTGCTAAAGAACTGGAACCATTAGGACCTGAATTCCAACCTATTATTATACCTATTGCACATGGTAAATCGTATGGAGAAGATCAGATAATGGGCCCTGTAAACTGGAAACAGGATCCTAAAAATGCAATAGGTAAATGTGTTGCCGGCGTATTGAGAGATGGTGATGTAAATATATTATTGAAATGGGCAGGTGATAATGGTATAAAAGTAAATCCTGACGAAACAACTTATGATGCAAATGCAGTAAACTTAATAGCAGCAGCAGATTTTCTGGATGCTCCTAATAAATATATAACCGGTTATCAGGAAAAAAGAAAGATAGTAATTAATGGTAAAACTTCTGGAAAAGATACTACTGTAGGGGTGGACGCAGTGGCTACATGGACACCTGGTGATGTAAACGTTGCTACTAAAAAAGGTGGACTAGTTACTATAGCAAGTACAAGACAGTATTCTTCTCAGATGTCTTGTCAGACAATTGCTATTAAGAAATGGGCTTATGATCATAGAACCGACGTTGAGAATATGATTATTGCTTTGGCGCAAGCTGGCGATCAGGTACGTTCTTACAACGATGCAAAGGAGTTTGCAGCTAAAGTAAGTGCGGATGTTTATAAGGAACAAAATACTGCTTATTGGCTTAAATACTTTAATGGTATAGAAGAGAATGATATTCAGGGATTAAAAGTAAATCTTGGTGGTTCTGCTGTATTTAATTTAGCTGATATGGCTAATACTTATGGTTTAGGTGCTGATAAAGTAGATCGTTACAAAGCAGTGTATAATACTTTCGGAAATCTGATGGTGAAAATGTATCCTGTAATCATGCCTACTTTTTTACCGTATGAAAAAGCAGTAGATAAATCGTTCCTTAACAGTGTTATTTCAAACCATCCTGAATTACTGGAAGGAAAGGCAATTGAAACTAAGTATGCTGCAGAAATTACATCTGAAGTTTCTAAGAAATCGTATTCTATTGAATTTGAAACAGGCTCTGCTACTATTAAAGCTTCCTCGTATAAACTGCTGGACGAAATATTTGAGTCTGCTGTAGTTGCAGAAGGGCTTAAACTAGGTGTATATGGTCATACTGATAATAAAGGTACTGATGCTGTAAATATTCCTTTATCAGAACAAAGAGCACAAGCTGTAAAAGAGTATATGTTGAAAAAAGGATTTAAGGAAAACAGGGTAGAAGCAAAAGGATTTGGTTCTACTAAACCAATTGCAGATAATGCTACAGAAGCTGGTAAGAAGAAAAACCGAAGAGTTGAAATAGTACTCGGAGAATAAATTTAATAAAACAGAGGGAGGCAAGTCCTCCCTTTTTTAATGATAATAAATATGAAAAAGATTTTCATTCCCTTTGGCCGGATTAATAAACAGACGTTTATAATCATGGCAGTAGGACAGGCTGTTCTGTTCCTTTTTTTATGGCAATTCTCCTCTCAGGGTTTAATTCCAAAACCATTGAAAGTTGCTGATGCCTTTGTGAAATTAATCACCTCCTCTTTTCTTTTTGATAATGTAATTGTCAGCTTTGCTTTAACTATTAAGGCAATGGCCATATCAATTATTATCACCTTGTTTTTTTCTTATTTATCAGTGATACCTTTCTTTAAAAGTATCGCCTTGTTTTTAGTAAAATGCAGATACCTGACCTTGACAGGACTGATATTTATTTTCACGTTACTAACGCACGATGGTAGTCAGTTGAAATTATCTCTTTTGATATTTGGTATAGTTCCCTTTTTTATAACTTCTTTCCTCTCTGTTATTATAACAACGGATGTACAACAATTTGAAGTTTGTAAAACATTGGGCTACAATAACTGGGAAACTTTATATGAAGTTATTGTAGTAGGAAAAGCAGATCAGGTGCTGGAAATGATCAGACAAAACTTTGCTATTACCTGGCTGATGATTACCATGGTTGAGGGGCTGAGTATGAGCGAAGGGGGAATTGGTACTATGCTGATAAAGTATAACAAGTATAATGATCTTACCAATGTACTGGCACTTCAACTGGTACTGTTTTCAATAGGATTATTTTTCGACTTCATTCTTGGTAACCTTAAATTCTGGTTATTCCCTTATTCTAAACTTCAATTAAACGATAAGAAATGACAACTTACACAAAAGCATCCACTATACTAAGTGTTGAAAATATATCTTTAAAGTATGATGATAAGGTGGTACTAAGAGATATTAATTTTGAGATAAAAGATATTATCCGTCCCGATGTTAAACAAGGACAGGTAGTATCTATAATTGGTAAGAGTGGAATAGGTAAAACACAGCTTTTTAAGATATTGGCAGGATTAAAAGATCCTACTTCGGGTAAGGTGTTGCAATCTTCCGATAAAAAACCTGTGAAGGCAGGGGATATGGGCGTAGTATCGCAGAACTATTATCTGTTTGAATGGAGAACTATCAATAAATCGCTGGAGCTTGCTGCCAGAAAGAATCCTGAGTTGAAAGGTAATATTCAGGATGCTATCCGCAAGTATGCCGATGATTTTCAACTAACAGAACATCTGTCAAAATATCCTCAGCAACTTTCTGGAGGACAAAGACAAAGGGTATCTATTATTCAACAATTGCTGAATGGCTCTGAATTTATTTTGTTTGATGAACCTTTTTCTGGATTAGATGTATTGGTGTTAGATAAAGTAACTGATTTACTAGCAAAAGTATCCCTGACTGATGAGTTAAAAACACTGATAATTGTTTCGCATGATATAGAAACTGCAGTAGCACTATCTGATACTGTATTTGTTCTAGGTACCGAAGGCAATAAACCTGGTGCAGTTATAAAAAAGGAGATTGATTTGTGCGAAAGAGGATTAGCATGGCAGAAGGATGTAAAGAAACACAGTTCGTTCAGAGATACGATTGAGGAGATTAAATCGTATTTGTAGGGATTAGTAACTGTAACAAAATGCTGTAGATATTAATACACAATTATAACTTAAGGAAGCATATTTTGTCTTTTAAAATTATCAATCTTACTTTGTATTATTGCAACTAAATAATAAACTTCGATTATGAAATTTGCCATCATGCCATTCCTGTCGGTATTACTGATATGCTCTTTAGTATTTGTTTCCTGCGATGACGAAAAGAACGATTTAACCAACGCCGTGAATAAAGCAGGTTCGGTAGAAACATCAGTAACAGTGCAACATGCAGATAGTACGCATGATATTCTGATTACCCGCCATAAGGTATGGAGCAACTTTTCGGAATTTAAAACTATTGAATACCGCGATACTTTACCTGCTCTTGGTATTCATAATACTATTGCAGAAAATGAGAATGGGGATACAAAGAATGTATCTGTAAAAAAGGATTATGAAATTTTTATTACCGTAAAATAATCAACCCATTCAAATGAAGAAATCAAAATACATAGAGCTTGTATTAATTACGGCTGCATTAGCCAGTTGTCATCACTCTGGTAATAAAGAATGGGAAAGCGGTAATCATACTTATATTAGAAGCGACAGTACTGCACCATATGGTGCTGCAATAGGTTATGGAAATGGTGGTGCCAGAATGTGGTACTATGCATTTCGTCCTTATGGCAATTACAATAATGGATATTATGAGCGTGCCGGTTATTATTCCGATGCTATTCATGAGCGTGCCAATATTGGAAGTAATAGTTTTAAGAGTAGTGTAGTAAGAGGTGGATTTGGCGGAGGCTTTAGTGTAAGCAGTTAATCAAATTATATTTTACAACAGTTTTTATTCATGGAAAGAATTACCACTAAACCCAGAAACAACTGGCAGACGGCAGTAGAGAAATTAGGCTTTGGTTTTCATACTACCAATATTCCTTACTGGGACGAGAGTGCTTATTATAGTTTTATTATGCCCGAAGTACTAAAGCTGGAAAAGGCCACTGCAGAATTGTGGGATCTTTGTCTGGGTGCTGTTCAGCATGTGATGGACAATAATCTGTATCATCAGTTTGGTATTCCTGATTACATCATTCCACTTATAGAAAAAAGCTGGACAGAAGATCATCCTGCTATTTATGGACGTTTTGATTTCTCTTATAAAAACGGTGATATAAAATTACTGGAGTTTAATGCCGATACTCCAACTAGTCTGTATGAATCAGGAATAGTACAATGGTTTTGGTTACAGGATTTTGATAAATCAAAAGATCAATTCAATAGCATACATGAGAAGCTGATTGCTTACTGGCGTTATCTGAAACAATATCTTTATGACGATACATTGTATTTTACCTGCCTGAAGGAAACGTTGGAAGATCTTACCAATACCGAGTATATGCGTGACTGTGCTATTCAGGGTGGACTGGAAACAGAACTGATTTTCATAGATGATATTGGCTGGGATGATAATAGTGAAGTGTTTGTGGATATGAAGGAAAAGGATATAAAGAATATCTTTAAACTATATCCCTGGGAGTGGATGCTGAAAGAAGATTTTGGTAAGAATATTGTTGCAGATAAGAACAAATCCTTGTGGGTAGAACCTGCCTGGAAAATGATATTATCGAACAAGGCTATACTGCCAATATTATGGCAATTATATCCTCAATGTCCTTATATACTTCCGGCATATTTTGAGGCTGACAGATTAACTGATTATGTAAAGAAGCCTATTCTGTCGAGGGAGGGTGCTAATATTGAAATAGTGCAGAACAATATGTCTATCGAAAAGACCCAAGGAGAATATGGCAAGGAAGGATTTATATATCAGCAGCTTTGTTCTTTACCTGAATTCAATGGAAATTATGCTGTAATAGGTAGCTGGGTAATAGGACAGCAGCCTGCCGGAATGGGTATCAGAGATTCTACTTCTTTGATTACTAATAATACCAGCAGATTTATACCTCATCTTATAGATTAAAGGAATGGAACTATACCAGTAAATTATGTAACATGGAAATACAAC
>Ga0208259_1000458_pt1 | contig 11882 bp, 10 predicted proteins | sample CryBogCBH22May08_FD_184618 | JGI IMG/M metagenome (GOLD analysis project Ga0208259, IMG submission 184618) | Freshwater microbial communities from Crystal Bog, Wisconsin, USA - CBH22May08 (SPAdes) | ecosystem: Environmental > Aquatic > Freshwater > Lake | place: Crystal Bog, Wisconsin, USA... | reverse complement strand
GGGATTTAAGCAAACGGCCGTCATGGATCAAAGCCTTTTTCTTAAATTAGCCTTAAACTTCATGGCACATTGAAAAGTACCCGAATTAAATGACTGAAGCACGTTTTCGACTTTCTAAACAATCTATATTTGGTTTAATCCTAAGTCAGGCGCTTGGACTAAGCATTGCCGCCAATCAGGCAATGGCTCAAGCGCCTGCAGGCACTCGACCCTCATTACCGACGCCAAGTAACTCCCAAGCTTTGCTAGGGCTCGATATTCCGCCACAAATGGTGGCGGCACCTAAACAAGCGCTTCCTAGTGATGCGGCTCCCTCAAACGTTAACTCTGGTAACGCTGCGAACGTCAAACCAGGTCAAATGTCTGATTTAATTAATCTGTACCAAGAGGCTGCATTTAGTGACCCAGTTTTGAATGCTGCCCGTTTTAACTATCAAGCCAGTAAAGAGCTTTACTGGCAAGGCCTATCCCTGCTACTCCCCCAAGCAAGCGCTACGCCTGGTGGCACGCGCTATTACCAACATGGGGTAGGAACTACTGTAGTCCAAGCTGGGCCAGGAAACTCGCGTGTCTTTGACCAAAAAAGTTATACGGTTACCTTAACGCAACCCGTTTTTAATATGGCCGCCCTTGAGGCCTTCAAGCAAGGTGATCTCAATACAAAGATTGCTGATATGCGCTTCTTTCTGGCGCAGCAAGATTTAATTATTCGGGTGTCACAAGCCTACTTTGATGCCCTTACTAGTCAAGATAACGTTGAACTCTATCGAAATAAGAAGGGCCTTATCAAGCAACAATTAGAAATTGCTCAGGCTAAATTTGATGCCGGCCTTGCAACCATTGTTGATGTCAATACAGCACAAGCAGCTTTAGATCTAGCCAATTCACAAGAGATTGCTGCTCAAGCAGATTTAGTCGTCAAGCGTGGTGTGCTTGAGCAATTGGTCGGCAGGCCAGTCGGAGCACTCAAACCTCTCACCAAAGAAGCCAAGATTGATGGCGTCCTGAAGGACCCCCGCTCCAAGAGTAAAGATGTCAAAGGCAATTTGATTGCGGATAGCGTCAACCCCCAATTACCGCCTGGGCAAACCTTGGATGATTGGATCAACCAAGCAGAGGCAGCAAACTTCAATGTCTTAGCCGGCCAGCTCAGCGTGAGCCTTGCAGAGAGCAACTATCGCGCATCTCAAGCATTGAATTACCCCTCCCTGAATTTAGTGGGCACTAGCGGCTATAACACCTCTAACGGCACGGCTACTAACTTTAATCCTGCAAACACCAATGTGTACAACAACACCGTTGGCTTGCAGATGACCATTCCACTGGTTTCAGGTGGATTTAACAGTTCGGTCATACGTCAAAATGCTGCGTTGGTAGATCAAGCCAAAGCAAACTATGACAATGCTCGTAGAACTGCTGCTCAGAACACTCGAACTGCATTCACGGGATTCTACGGTGGCTTAGCAAGCGTTAAAGCTTTCGAAGCAGCCGAACGATCCTCAACATCCGCATTGGAATCTAGCAAACTCGGATTCCAGGTTGGGACTTTGATCAATCTTGATGTGTTGATTGCGCTCGATACCGTCATTACCACCCGATCACAACTTCAACTAGCGCGTTACAGCACCATCCTGAACGCCATTAAATTAAAAGCGCAAGCATCAGCACTATCAGATGAGGATCTGATAGCAGTCAACACACTATTGCGCTAGTAGTCTTAGCGAAGCACTGAGTACTTCATCAACAGCTGGTGGTGCTTGAATATCCCCCAAGTTAAAAATTCGGTTAGACCAATAGCCTTCAGTTTTCCAACGCGGTGAATCACAGTAAATCTCTACCGTTGGCTTTCCCAATACAGCCGCGAGATGTGTAAGGCCAGTATCAACCCCGACAGTTAATTCCGCGCCAGCAATCATTGAAAAAGCTTCCTGAATCGAAAAGGCATCTGGCACGATCGCGCCATCTATTTGACTAGCGAGTTGAGCGCTGATTTTCTGCTCACTTGAATTACCCCAAGGAAATACTATTTGGTAACCTTTACTCGATAAAGACTTACCTAAAGAAATCCAATTTCCATTATTCCACCTCTTAGCTTCACGCGCAGTGGAATGAAAGCAAAGAATATATGGCTTTCTTAATATCCTTAGATCTTTGGATATTTCACCGGATCCTAATTGAGCAATATAAGCATCTGGATAGAAGGATGCTGGGTTTTCTTGGCGAGCAAGCAAAGACCAATCTAATGCGGAGCTCATTACCCAGCGCGAACGATCAACCGCATGACATTGCCTTGGCACTTGCACGGATTGGTTATAGAAAGCGCGAGCGATAGGTTCATAGCCAGAAAAGTCGGTGGCGTTAGCAAGACCTGCAACCACAGCATCCGAAGATTTATGCGCTAAGGCACAAACTAAAGCGGATTTTAAAAGCCCTTGCGTCTCGATAATCACATCATAGGAAACTGCTTGCAGCTCTTTTTTGAAAGCAAAGAATTCTTTCCATGTTTGCAATCTGAAAAGGCTTTTCTTCCACCGGCGTAGCCCGAAAGGAATGATCCGATCAATCCCCCGAAAGCCCTCTCTTGATAGTAAAGGCGTTAATAAACTAACATAAGCCTCTTCAACCACCCAGTCAATTCGCGCTTCCGGCAGACGCACGCGCAAGTCCCAAACGATCGGCAAGTTATGCAGCACATCACCTAATGAAGATAACTTCACCAATAAAATCTTAGGAGATACGCTTTGGAAACCCATCAAAACTTTGGCGCCTGATCCCAAGACAAGCCTGCTAAATCTTTTGCATTTAGATTGGGGGAAATGCCTTTGGGCAATGGCCACTCGATGCCAACAGTAGGATCATTCCAAGCTAAACACACTTCACTTACTAGGTCGTAGTAATCCGTGGTTTTATACAAAAACTCCGCCATAGGCGTGAGCACCAAAAAACCATGTGCTAAACCAGGCGGAATCCACATCTGCTGATGGTTTTCTGCGCTTAACTCGACCCCAACCCATTTTCCATAAGTAGAGGATTGCTTACGAATATCAACGGCGACATCAAATACCGCCCCCGTAACCACACGGACCAACTTGCCTTGCGTTTTCTCTGTTTGATAATGCAATCCTCTCAAAGTCCATTGACGAGAAAAGGAATGATTGTCTTGAACAAAATCATAATCCTGCTCAATAGCACTTGCAAAATCTTGCGCGTTAAATGACTCAGTAAACCAGCCGCGCTCGTCTCCAAACACTTTTGACTCAATAACAAAGACGTCATGAATTGCTGTACTGGTAATCTTTAACTTTGAGCTTGAGGACATTAAATTATCCCCTTTGGAGAAAGGGAAACGGGTTGTGCCGCTCCATTTAACTCCCCCAAAATCTTATTCAAATATTGCCCATAGCTATTCTTACTTAATTGAGTGGCAACCTTTTGCACGGCATCTGCTGTAATCCAACCCTGTCGATACGCAATTTCTTCAGGACACGCCACCATTAAACCCTGACGTTTTTGCAAGGTGGCAATAAATCCTGCGGCATCCAACAAGGAATCGTGGGTGCCGGTATCCAACCAAGCAAACCCTCTTCCTAGGATTTCAACGCTAAGCTGATCTTTTTGCAAGTACATACGATTGACGTCGGTGATTTCGAGTTCACCACGCGCACTAGGTTTGATCGATGCAGCAATATCACAAACCTGATTGTCATAAAAATAAAGTCCCGTAACAGCATAATTACTACGAGGTTTTATGGGCTTCTCTTCTATCGAAATTGCCCTGTAGTCTTTGTCAAACTCTACGACACCGTAGCGTTCAGGATCAGTCACGTGATATGCGAACACAGTGGCCCCATCTGCGCGTGCATCCGCATTGGAAAGATTCGCTACTAACTCGTGGCCATAAAAAATATTATCTCCAAGTACTAAGGCGGTAGGATTGTTCCCTACGAAATTTTTTCCCAAAGTAAACGCTTGGGCAAGACCATCAGGAGACGGCTGAACGCAATACTCAATATTTAAACCCCACTGCGAGCCATCGCCCAATAACTCTGTAAAGCGTGGAGTATCGTGCGGCGTGGAAATCAACAAAATATCTCGGATGCCCGCCAACATTAAAGTGGTCAGGGGGTAGTAAACCATGGGCTTGTCATAAACTGGCATCAACTGCTTTGATACGGCTTGTGTTACTGGGTACAAACGTGTGCCAGACCCCCCTGCCAAAATAATCCCTTTGCGCCCTGCTTGATTTACCGTCATAACTTTCCCCAACTCCTACACCTAAGTTAATACTTTGATTAAAGATCGCCTTGTGCCACTAATTGTTTGACATAGGTACACACTGGCTCACTCCATGGCTGACTCAAAACATTGTTTGAGTCAGCCAATTTTGACATAAGCTCAAGCCGCTCTAGCTCCGTAGCCAATTTAACTGTTGAAAGACGGGAATTCATCGGGCGAGGTGCCGGCAGAGGGTATTCGACAGCAGGAATGGGCTTGACACCCTCAACGGCTAGCATAAGAGATGCACCAGCCTCGTTAGCAACTCTTACGGCCTCACAAGCTAAGCCATGCCAGCTTGTTTCGCCAGACGGCACAACATGGTAAATACCGGACTGAAAATCCCTTAAAGAAACATCCCTAGCTCGAGATAAGTCCAATAAGAAGAAGCTGCTAAGAGTTGCAAGCCACTGAGCACTTGTAGGTACACCGAACTGATTGGCAATGACTTTTATCTCACCCCTATCTTTTGCTAATCGCAAAATTGTACGGATAAAATTCCCACCCTCACCATATACCCAGCTGGTTCTAAAGATCGCATAGCGCGCATTGGCATTATTAGACTTAGAGAATGCATCAATAATTAAACGCTCCCCTTCAGCTTTGCTCTTACCATAGATGCCTAAAGGATGAGCGGGACGATCTTCCAAATAGAAATCTGATCCCTCCCCGTCAAATACATAATCCGTTGAGTAATGCATCAGGCCTGCATTGTGAGTCACTGCATACTTGGCCAAGACCTCCGGCACTATTGCATTGATCGTAAAAGCAAGATCAGGCTCTTGCTCTGCTTTGTCTACCGCTGTATAGGCGGCAGTATTAATGATCAGATTTGGCTGAAAATCGTTAAGGATTTTTCTAAGGACATTTAAATCAGACAGGTCGCACTCTTGTCTGCCAATGTAACGAACTTGAATAGCAAAATTTTGACTTCCAAACAGACAATCAAACTCTTTCTGAAATGCCCTTCCCAACTGACCGTCTTTGCCGGTTACTAAGATTCTCATCTTTAGCTGTATTGCTTTGCAAGCCAGTCTCGATAGGAACCACTCACTACGCCCTCTACCCACTGAGGATTATCTAAGTACCATTCAATAGTCTTACGAATACCAGTTTCAAATGTCTCTGCAGGTTTCCAAGCTAATTCGCGCTCAATCTTGCTAGCATCAATGGCATAGCGACGATCATGACCAGGGCGATCTTTAACAAAAGTAATCTGATCTGCATAAGGCTTACCATCAGCCCGAGGTTTTAGCTGATCTAATATCGAGCAAATGGTTTTAACCACATCGAGATTAGCCTTTTCATTCCAACCCCCGATGTTATAGGTCTCACCCAACCTACCTTTGGCCAAGACTTCACAAATAGCTGCGCAATGATCACCAACGTAAAGCCAATCACGCACTTGTTGCCCATCGCCATAAATAGGCAATGGCTTACCGTTAAGTGCATTCAAAATTACCAGGGGAATGAGCTTCTCAGGAAAATGGTAAGGTCCATAATTATTGGAGCAGTTCGTTGTGACCACTGGGAAGCCATAGGTATGAAACCAGGCGCGCACTAGATGATCGGAAGCAGCCTTAGATGCAGAATACGGACTATTAGGCTCATAAGCATTCTTTTCTGTAAATGCTGGATCAGTTGCAGATAGAGATCCATATACCTCATCAGTGGAGACATGATGAAAACGAAATTGCTCTTTAGGCTCGCCTTCAAGAGCTTTCCAATATTCTCGAGAGCACTCAAGTAGATTAAAAGTACCAAGAATATTAGTTTTCACAAAATCAGATGGTCCATGAATAGATCGATCTACGTGACTTTCAGCAGCAAAATTAACAATGGCGCGAGGACGATACTCTTGTAATAAGTGACTCACTAAATCTTGATCGCCAATATCACCATGAATAAATAGATGACGTACATCACTCTTCAGAGACTCAAGATTGGCTAAGTTTCCAGCATAGGTTAATTTATCTAAATTAATAATTTCTTCGGCCAAAGGATTGGCAAGCCAATCCTGAACAAAATTACTACCGATAAATCCCGCCCCACCAGTTACTAAAATCATCCCATCTCCTATTGATTGATTATTCTCCAAAGCACGGACCACAAAACTTCGACCCCAAGTTATTATAATATTTCTAGCTTATTTACCAACGACTTGGCTCTATGCAAGGTTGTATGCGAGGCAAATACCTCCCTTTGCGCACACATGGCCTTATCGATACCCATTTGAGGGTTTTGTATCAACTCCTTAAATAACTCGTCGTATTCAGTTGGCGAATTTGCGATAAAAAATGATTCAGAACCAAAGACCTTATCCAGCAGCATGGGGTGATCTACGAGTTGAGGTACACCACAAGCGGCCAGCTGGTAAGTACGCTCATTTAATTCACAGGCCCAATTGATTTGCTCGGGCAGATGTATATTTAAACCAACCTTGGCACGAGCGTAAATATATCGATCTCGTTCGCGATTAAATCGAAAGTGTTTCACTTGCTGCCAACCTGGACCATCTAAAAAACCCGAGTAGTTCTTGGTGATATTTTCTAGGTACTGAATATGCTCACGTTTGCGAGATGCCATCAGTACATAATTAAGATCCCTCTCAAAACCAGCAACTGGATAATAATGCAAAATATTAGCTCCAAATGGGATATGGATAATTTGAAAGCCCGCTTCGAAGAAAGGTAGATACTCTTTCCTACTCTTTACGTAACTTTCATCTCGATAGCTATAGTAAAAGTCAATCCCATACTGTTTAGCCCAAGTTAAGCGTGGCAGTAGAGGGGTGCTCTCGTACTCCTCCAAGGTAGCCGAAAGCCCAACTTTGAGTCTTGAATTAGATTTGTATTGTTGTATTGCGCGCCAATCAATTCTTTTGAGGTACTCATGACTGTCACTAGAGAGCAAAACAGTGGGCTTGAATTCCTCCAATAGCGATCCCATCTCTCGATCCCAAGGCAATGCTTCTGCAGGTACACCAATATAGTTAAGACTTTCTAATAAATTGGAAAAGAGAGAGTATCCCGCTGGAGAAAAGGTAGGATCAGGTATCTGAATCAAGATCCGCTCTGAGGTAATCCCTACCAAACAATTCTTTAGCTGCAACTCAAGATCTATTTTTAAACGTATACCTTGACTGACAACTGGGTCTGGGGAGCCTAAACAAAGTGCCACATTCTCATAAACCGCCTTTTGAGCTAATGCCAATTCAGCTTCCGCCAAAATCAAATCGTGAGAAAGCAGTGTTCTTGAGTTAAAAAAGTAGTTGAATTGATGCTTTTTAAAAGAGCGCTCTAGCTTTGCTTTACGTTTTTTTAATAATTTCAGCAAATCGTCAAGAATCATATTTTGCCGTGAATGAAATAAATAATTGGTTGAGAAACAAGACTCCCAATTAAGGTCATCTGATGTTCTAATTGTAGAATCATGAATATCATCGCACAGATACAAGGCGGACTTGGCAATCAACTATTTCAATACGCAACCGCACGCGCTTTAGCACTCCAGAAAGAATCCCCTTTATTGCTCGACTATGGTTGGTTTCAGAAAACCTATGATGACGTCACTCCAAGAAAGCCGCTCTTGAACAAGCTCAACACCAAAGGATCATTCACTTCTTATCAACCGCCCGTAGAGCGTCCGAAGCGCATCTACCGCATACTGCAAAATTTATGGCCCAAAATACCTTTCATTATTACAGAGCAAGCGCCCTACCAACTTGATCCACAACTATATAAATCGCCTATATTTAAGCAGCAAAACTTATACCTCATAGGTTATTGGCAGTCATATCGATACTTTCATTCGATACGATCATCCCTTTTATCTGAGATTACTCCAAGCAAACCGCTAGACCCTCATTACCAGGATTATTTAGACGAGATTCAAATGACCCATTCTGCTATGGTGCATGTGCGCCGCGGAGACTATGTCAACTTACCTAGCGCCGCAAAAATTCATGGTTTTATTGGGTTAGATTACTATCACCAAGGCATGAATCTACTAATAAAAAAAAATGTAGATGTGCAGTTTTTTGTGTTTTCAGATGATTTGGATTGGGCTCAAAAAAATCTTCCCCATCAAGAAAGAATCACATTCATTCAATCGTTGGATGCTGATGATGCAGTAGTTCAGGAACTCAAGCTGATGACAAGCTGTCAAAATCATTTGATTGCCAATAGCTCATTAAGCTGGTGGGGCGCTTGGTTAGGCAAGGATCTGAATAAAACGGTGATTTGCCCAAAAAAATGGACAAATGATATGAGTGCTAACTGGGATGATTTACTACCATCTACTTGGATACGAATCTAAATTATGCTGCTACTTGAAGCCAAAATCGATATCAGAAAACGTTCTAATCGTATCAAGGGTGTCAAAAAACCATTACCGCGAAACTGAAAGCGTGCATAGATTTCATAATTTGCCATAATAGACACGCCTGGAATTTTTCGATTCAGTTTGAATAAAAATGGGGTAGCTATTTTTAGACGATCAGAAAGGCCTAATGCTCTCGGCGCCAACTTAGGATTAATTCCTAGGCCCGATAAATACTGCTCGCGACTTTTTAAGAAAATCGTATTTGTTGCGGAATTTTGAACTTGGCTAGTTTGTTTCTCATGAATGCGATAAGTGATCAGTCTAGCCTTTAAATTGGCAAATCGATAACCAGCTAGTGAAAGCCTCACCCACAGGGAGTAATCTTCAGCATAATCTTTCCCTACCTCATAAGGAAATTTTTTGAATACCTCTGCCTTAGCCATAACAGCGGGATTACACAAGGGGCTATAAATTGTGATTAATGCCCGGATATCAGCATCAGAATATCTCTGCTTAGAGGTCTTCCTTTTACCACTAGATTCATAGATGGCATCATAGGCACTGCCACAGATATCCACAGCAAAATTTTCCAAATACGAAACTTGCATTTCCAGTCTATGTGGCATGGCTATGTCATCAGCATCTAAAAAAGCAATGTACTTTCCAGAGGCGCTTGCAACCAATGCATTGCGAGCTGTCACCAAGCCAGCATTCTCATCTTGGTATATTTTTTTAATACGAGAATCTGAAAACTGATTGATCAATTCTCTAGTTTGATCGCTTGACCCATCATCTAAAATGATGAGCTCAAAATTTGAATAAGATTGATTGAGTATGCTTTTGATTGCACATTCAATATACTTTTCCGCATTAAATGCCGGCATTAATACGCTAATAAAAGGCATGTTTTCTGAAGGTGAACTAGGCTTATTTGAAATCATGGCCAATAACCCTGAATTTTTCTAGCAAACTGCTTCAGGTACTTAAGCATTCTCGATGGGAATGATTTCCTTGATTTTCCATAAGCTAAATCTAGATCCCAGGCAGACTGATAAATGACACCCAAATAATTTTGCTTTAATTTCTCCTCGGTCTCACCCAGACGCTTCATTAATTGGTATTGCCAGTCGTAATGATACGTTCTAAATAAAGGCTCAATTGCAATCAATGGAATGGCTCGATACTTTAGCAAAGCCTCTCCATAAATCAATGTCTCTGGATACTCAGGGGCAATAAAGTCCCAAAGAGAAATATTACGTGGGGTGAGGCATTCACGATCCAACGATTCCCAAACCTTTGCAGACCAAATAAAGGGGGCTGGCGCGCAATAAAACGCAGGGCCTACTCTACCGAATAAGGCCTGAACTCTCTCCGCCTCGGTCCTTAGATCACGCTCAACCTTCAGGTACCCAAGGTTGGTGGCCAACTGAAAAAAATCTTTGTTCTGATGCAGGACGGTATAAGGGATTCCTCCTGTAGTTAAGAAATCAGCCCTTACAAAATCCTTAAGAAAAATGCCGTCAGAATCAATGCACAAATAATTCTCAGAAAACTTAAGTCGCCAAAACTCAGATTTAATAATCTGCTGAGATAGCCCTCCAGGCATCAACCGGTATTTCTTAAGATCAGTCTTGGGATTTGAGGAGGCAATGTCTTCATCCGCAACCCACTGATACCCCGCATTACCCAAAATATCTATTAATAGCTGACGATCACATTTTGGCGTTGAAATATAAAGAGGAATTTCTTCTACATTATATTTTTCTATTGAAGCTAATAAACGCTTTATTCGAAGAAAATCTCGGCTGTAGGACTTGCAATAGAGAACAATATCTTTCAAATGGCTTCCTTAGTAGACGCTTGAACTTCTGCAAGTATTTTATAGGCCGCTTGATCTACGCCAATTGGCATCCATTGGGGTCTTAGGAGCTTTTTGCCACTCCAATCCAACCAAATCCTCTCAAGAGTCATATTAATACTCTCAAGATCGCCAGAGTGACTCAAGTAGCTACCACGCTCCTCAATCATCTTATCCAACTGAACATTGCGATGAGTTATCGCCCAAATAGGCCTCCCTGTCCATAGATATTCATAGTATTTAGAGGGAATGTATTCGGCGCACCACTCATCATTCCCATGCAGCAGTATGAGTACATCGGCCATCTGCATCTTCTCAATCACTCTTTCGCGCCCACTCTTGTTGGTATGGTGATCCTTTTCTAATCTACCATGTGCAAATAATAAATCTGGGCAAGGGAAACTCTCTAGCACATACTTGCTTAATTCATCTAATGGGGCTCCATAGGCATGTATCTGAATTGCCTTTCTTGCCCCTGGATATTTTTTTATCAACTCGAGGGCTGCAAGTAGAATCGTAGAGAGGGATCTATCTTTAGCTAGTGAACCGAAGTGGCACAATCGGAGCTTGATTGCATACTCATGAGGAGGACTTTCAGCATTCATAATTGGAGGCTCCGCCCCAGGAATAACAACAATGCCACGTGCATTACCACTGGTATTTAAATTAGCATTTCTTACTTTTGCGTAATGCAGGGCACCATCAGTAAACCACCAAACTAAATCGGCATACTTACAAATTTGTTTTTCTAGATATTGACGAAATCGCGCATCACGATTTTTAGGCTCATCAAACCCTTGGTCGTTTGGATCCTTCCGGATGACCAATGGATCATGAATTTCTACAATCCAAGGTAAACCCGTCCTCTTCTTTAGCCACAATCCGGCTAAATGAGCAGACCACGCGCCCCCTGTTGAAAAAATCAAGTCAACCTTTTTTTGGCGAATCAATCTCAAGCCATGCATAAAAGCTGGCATAGCCCATGACCATTGACTTGAATACCCTAAAGAAAGTTTTTCCAGGCCAATGAATGGGGCCAGGAAGATTGAAACTGTTCTAGTCAATAATTTGTATAAAAAGCCACGCCCATACTTATTCGCAATCCAGTGGCGGAAATCGAAACGAAATGCTGCTGGACCCCAAGCAAGAAATTGTTTGTGCTGAAATCGATCATCCTGCTTTCCAGTAATAGCACTAAGGACAATTGGCTCAACCCCAGCCTCCAGAAAATAAGGAATTTTGTCAGTGATGGTCTGACTAGATGCTCGACCATCCATATTGAAGCCATGCGACAGAATTAACCAATTCTTTTTTTGCAATTGAGTCACAGGCTTACGCTTTAATTGCCAGCCACAATTGACATTACCGCCATACGTACAGCAATACCAAATGTGACTTGATTCAAAATGACGGATTGTGGGCCATC
>Ga0208259_1000454_pt1 | contig 11960 bp, 13 predicted proteins | sample CryBogCBH22May08_FD_184618 | JGI IMG/M metagenome (GOLD analysis project Ga0208259, IMG submission 184618) | Freshwater microbial communities from Crystal Bog, Wisconsin, USA - CBH22May08 (SPAdes) | ecosystem: Environmental > Aquatic > Freshwater > Lake | place: Crystal Bog, Wisconsin, USA... | reverse complement strand
AAATGACAAATTCCTCCACATCGCAAAAACACTGCTATAACGTCCACAGGTAGCAACGGCTCCCGATTTACGTTGATAATCATACTTATTCCATTCGCATACTCGACCATCCTTCTCTATTAACTGTGTTAGATACGGAGGAAAACGTTGATCGTATGTAGCCCCTAAATGGGTCTCGGTGTCAAATTTAAATCCGTACGAATCTACAAAGGACAATACGCCTTCATCGCTTTCTCTTAGACATACAAAATGTCCGGTATTGACAGCTGATGTTTGATATAACAGAATCACAAAATGAAAACTACCCAGAAGTTCCTTAACGCTGGAATAGTTTTTCAAATCGCTATACAATACAGGAGCACGCCCAGTAAGTGTTTTAATATCAGCCCCTGATAAATCTTGACCCTTGTAATAATTAGAAAGCATTTCCATACTCATTTATTATTAGACATAATAATAAAAAACTTCTTTTCCTTAATATTTCTTCTTCCACATCTTGTGTGTAGAGACGATTTTCGGCTTCTCTTCAGCCAACTCCTCTATCTTCTTAAGCACAGAGGGATTGTTAAGTCCAGAAGTGAGGGGAACCGGAGTTCCAATCTTGTGATGCATATCTGAGAAATCCAATCCACGACCGAATAGTGCGCGCTTTCCGTGTCCCAAAACCTTTTTACCGGCTTCGGTCTCGAGGACCTTTTTAACAACTGGCTCAACAACATCGTATACCTTTTTTCCGACATTGTATGCCTTTGTGGCTCCGGAAATCAGATCTCCAAAACCTCCTCCCTTTAACTCCTTTTTCTTAGACTTCTTTCCAAATAAACCGGATGCGCTGACAGCTCCTTTAGATTTGGCCTTGTCCTCGGCTTTTTTACGGAATTCATCTCTTGTATTTTTTTGCAGTGTTTTAACACCAACTGATAATAGCGCATCATTTGCCTCTTTCATATTCAAAGCTGATGTTGCAGCATATTGTCGAGCCAATTCTATCTTTGCCGTATTCTTTTGATTTTCTGTCAATGGAAGAGTTTTACCAGATTTGGTAACTTTTGTTTTTGGTATATCATCATCTGAAATATTTTTTAGTTTTACCTTGAGATCTTCGAGTGTTTTAATTTCATCGAGTTCCGGAGTGACAGCTCTTGCAGATGCAGAAGCCGGAGCCGAAGCAGAAGCCGGAGCAGACGAAGACGCTGAAGGAGACACTACCGCGGTATCTCTTACTATTTGATCGCGTTCCGCTTGTGTGATTTCCTTGTATCCATATGTTTTTAGAAGTTTATTTACATTGCCAAGATCTACTCCACTTTGTGAAGCCCATTCATAAATTTTATCTTTCGTTTGTTTGGGAGGTAACGACAAATCGGCGATTTTATCAAGTTCTACATTTAGTTGTTTTACATCAGAAGGAACTGGAGTAGGAGATCTTGATTTTACTGGAGGAGTAGGAGCTTTAAAAGCAGAAGGCGATGGAGCTTTTGGAGTAGGAGGAGCAGTAGGAGCTTTTGCAACAGGAGGAATTGATGAGCGTGAAGGAGAAGAAATAGCTGATGGAGCGGATCCAAAACTTGTTGAACCCGACGAAGACGCTGATGAAGACGCTGACGCAGAACGTCCAGTAGCAACTACAGGAGCCCCAGAAATTGCAACAGGTGCTAAAATTGCCGGACCCATTGGAGCAATAGCCGGATTATTAGCAATCTGTTCTAATAGTACTCTTTGTGCCTCTGCCTGAGCACCACTGGGTAAATTCTGCACTGCGGCAAGAAGTGCATCACGGGCTGTGATTTTTTCAGCCTGTCGAGTATTTTCGGCAATACGTGCGGCCTCTGCCATTGCAGGGGCTTCTCTGATAGCTCGTTGGCGTGCCTCCATTTGTTGAGGAGTTTCCTGCGCAGATGCCACACGAGATAGTAACTTTTGTCTGTACGCTTCCTCTGCCGGAGTATACATTGGAATATCCTCCCTGATACGACGTTTAATCTTTACAAGTTTCTGAGGTGTTGGGGGTACGAGAACAGTTTCCTGAGAAAAGAGTCCCGATCTCTTTCCAACTTCAGCTTCCGGAAGATCCATTTCTCCTATAGTTGCCTGTTGATCTCCTTTCTTCTTAATAAAATATAACTTTTGAGTTGGGCGTTTAAGCATTTATTAAAGATGGTTTTATTATTATTATAATTTTTTCTATAGATAAATGGATAAACTCTTTTCTCGATTTCGAGCATTGACAGGAACACGATTAACATATAGGCCGACTGATAGGGAGTTCATAAAGTCATACAAGGACTGGATTATAACAGAAATGGCAGTGATGAGACAGCCTGTAGATAAAAATGTAAAAACGGCATTGAATTTTTTAACGCTCGGAAAATTCGATGATTTGGTGAAGAAGGATTATGACGATGTCTATCATCTTTTTCTTGAGATAACAATCAAGTCCCCAACCGGACAATTAACATTATTTCAAAAAGCTACTGGTGCAAAAGATTCCAGCATAAAAATTACTCTGGAAAAAAATCAGACGATTGAGATTAATTACTATAAACAGAGAGATGGAACCGATAGTTTGCCTTTAGTAATACCTGCTAATATGACTCTCGGTACACTACTCGACAATGCCGAAAAATCTGTTCCTGTAGAGGAATATTATAGGTATGATCCTTTGACAAACAATTGCCAGTCATACATAATGATAATTCTTAAAGCAAATGGCATACTTGAATTAAATCCTAAAGCAAAAGATTTTGTGTATCAAGATCTCGGAACTCTAAAGGCAGAACTGCCAAGCTATGCCCAAACAATAATGAGAGGACTAACAGACATTGCCGGAAGAGCTGACATTGCATTGCACGGCTACGGTCTTAAGTTCAAAAAGAATACAACATATGCTTGGTAAATAAATTATACTACTAACTTTGCTATTTCTGCTCCCATTTGTAATGAATCTTTAGCAACATCCCAAATTTGTTCTCCGGTTGAAGTCCAATCGCGCTGTGGTTGCCAAGATCTGTTATAGCAACATCCCCAAAATTTTCCACAGGCTTTTGCGTCATCAGTACCATATCGTTCTGGATTGAGCGATTCTCTCCATACCTCGTGAGTCCAGTAATTAAATTGGGTTTGAATGAAGTCATATCCTTCTAACCAGTCTTTTTGTTCTTGTGGGCCGAGACGTGGCTGACCACTCAAAGCATCAAGTTGTCTATATTTGTCCTCATTAGAACCAATTTCGATCTGTAATGCCTTTATTCTATTACTTATTTTTGTTTTTTCATCCGAATTCGAAGTTGTTCGTAGTTTGGAACTAAGATCATACAATTCTTTTTCCTTGTCTTTTAAATCTGCCGATATTTTTTCTTGGTTTGAACCATCTTGCACCAAATGTGCAAGTTTTTCGGCATCAACTTGTTTAAAATGTTCTCCTCGTTGTTCTCCCCATACTCCAAATGGAACCATCCACGGATGTGTGTCTATCCACTCTGCATACGGAAGATTATATGGTTGATTTCCCCGATACCAATGGGCACCCCCAAGATTAGGATTATAACCATTTGGTTCTAATGTGCTAAAAGGATATGGGGTTACAGCCATATATCCTCCCTTGACTTTTGATTTTGATATCTTCTTAGGCTTTGTGACTTTGAGAGATCCACCCTTTTTTAATTCATTTATTCTGTTAAATTGATCCATAAGATTTTGAATAAGAGCTGGAGTTACATCTTCTGTATTTAGTTGATTTGCATTCAGTTTGGCTGAAATATTATCATATATCCAATCCATTTCTTCTTGCGACATCCCATCTGGAAATGCCTGCTGGAATAATAGACCCATATTAAGATATTGAATTGGAAGAACTCCTCCCTTGACTTTTGATTTCCTCTTAGGCTTGACTTCAGCACTCTTAAGGATTCTAAGTTGCGCCTTTGCTTTCTTGAGAGAGATGGGCTTTCCTTCGTGCTTCTTTCCTGTTTCTACATTGACAACAAACCACAATCGTGGACTATGTTGTTCGAGTTCATACGGCATTTATTATAATGGAAATTATAATAATAATTTTATAGATGAACATAATCAATTGTATTGTGAGGGCTAATTTCTGCCTGCTTTATAATTCTGTTATTAATCGACAGACTTACAAAGAGCGAAGAATACATATAATGCGCTTCAACTATAACTATAAAGTCTTTGTCGCAAATAACTTCAACTCCTGAACGTGTGAAGTGGTTATAAGTTTGTTTGACAGTATGATCTTCCAAATATTCTTTTACTTGGTTGCACATATCGTTGAACGCGTGTGTAGCCATTTATTATTAGGGCATTCAAACAGAAAATCATTTGTATATTTATGGCATCAATCAGTATATCGACAGTATATCGACAGTATATCGACAGTATATCGAGTATATTAAGATATAAATATCAAAGCATATACCAAGGCATTAACTATATAAATTTATATAGTCACGTTTTGCCTCTAATATACTGGGTTCTTATAGTGATATACTGATGATATACTGTAATATACTGTCGATATACTGTAATATCTTATATTATATCTTATATTAGTATTTAATAATATACCACTTATAGTAAATGAACTATGTTGAGAAGTATTCATTGGAAGGAATTACACTTGGTGCTATTATTCTGGTCTGTTATTATGTTGCGTCGGTCATACTGAATAAATAATAAAATAAAATCCCCATTATAATAAAATGTCTGTTAAATCAATCTGGGGTTGGACTCTCTCGATGGATTGTAAAGCTGGGAATAAGAATATTAAGGATCCTCACGCTATTGAGGCATTCGGTCACGAGCTTGTTAAAGTTATTGATATGGTGGAATATGGGGAGCCTGATATTGTGCATTTTGGAAAGGAAAATAAGACTGGTTACACTTGGTCCCAACTTCTGAGCACGAGCAATGCGTGCTGTCACTTCTGTGATGATACAGGCGACTTCTACTTCGATTTATTCACGTGTAAGGATTTCAATCCTATCGATGCACGAGATGTTGTTATGAAATGGTTTGAGCCTACACACATTGAGAGTCGATTCTATGAACGCGGAGTTTAAAATTGAATTCTAAATGATTATTTAGAATTATTAGAGCCAATCAAGAAGTGTTTTATCTCGCTCATTTTTGCAGGATTTGCAAACTCCTAGACTGGTAGTAAATTTTCCAGTAAATTCTCCGCACCTCTTGCAATAATTATAGTCTTCAGGACAAATTTCCCTGTTTTGTATAACTTCTCCATTAATCCTAAGAGATACAAAAAGTGTGAGACGTAAATAACCGAACTTGACGGAAATATATGTGTTGTTAATATACTTAGTATTTTTTAGGTACTCATACATATCGTAAACTTCTGTTGTGGTATGTTTGGTCAAAAGTTTTTCTATATCCCGACATATTCCATTTTGTAGATCATATGCCTCGCATCCCTCGCAAATTCCAGTATCGTCTCGGTAATTAGTAAATGATCCGCAGTCAACGCAATAATTATCTGGATCGTCAAGATTGTCAACTATGCATTGTTTGTCGGTCATTATATTTGTTATTTTTACGAAGTTGTAAAAATAAATCAGTTTTAAATTTCAAGGGAAAATATGCCTTATTTTAGGAATCCTGAGGAGGGCCATCGAAGAGATCTATTTTCAGATATTCTTTCTGGACACCTGTGGAGTGTAAGAAGGATTTAGAAAACTCCTCATCTTGCGCGATGGTATGGGGCTTGCCAGCGGAATAGTAATCAGTAATCTTAATCTTGCGGGCAAGACCAATATTAATCGGAGTTCCAACAATGTGTTCCATACTACTCTCAATCAAGTTCCTAAAGTTAGATTCTTTGAATGGAGCGCCGTCTCGCATTACAAAGAGATAATCGCCTGCCATCTTTTTATAAGAGTGGAGATACTCATCAAGCACTTCTTTCAAATCTTTTGAGATGCTAAATACTTGGCGACCATAAGTATGTTTTGTCTTGTAGTTGTTCATTATGATTTTTTCTGCTTCTCCCTGCTTGTTAATAATAACATAATTATACGATGGATCCATCTTGTTTGGTTTCTTGGTGTTGCTGGCGAGCTTCATCTCATACAAGTCATTTCTGGGAGTGAAAGAATCGTTTAGGAAATAGAAACTTGCAATTACTTTCTGGACAAGTTCCGCATCGTTTTCTGGCTTGAATTCCCGAATTTTAGCCTGAATAGTCTTTAGAGGAAGAGCATTCTGTTGCTCCTTTGCACTTGCCTTATTTTGTTTTCGTCCCACATCTTCTTGTCCCTTGAACATTGCGAGACCTTTCTGGTATTGTGCGATAGTGTCATTCTCAGAATTATAATGTTTCAACAGACGAATGACTGGAGTAAGATAGTCCTTCTTGCTTGCCAGAACAGACTTTGTGAGCTTTTCAATCACATCTTTTGGATCGTTAATCCAACTCAAGTCGCCAGTGTACGTATTGCCAGTAACAATAACTGCCAGCCGTTGGAGTTTCCTTACATAATTATCAACTGTGATTTTGGAGAGCTGGCCATCTCCTCGCGATTTCATCGACGCGAATATCTCTCCCAGTCCTTCTACTTTTTTGGGGAATGATGAAGCATTTTTCAAAATACCTCCGGAATCCATTTATTATATTAATATAATATTTTTTTATATTATTATATTGATTAAGCGTAATTTAGAAAAGCAGACTGGACAGCATCTGTAACTGTTGAATCAAGCCGTAGATAGTATGGGCACGCGTTTATACTAAATCCAAACTGTCCTCCAGCTACTCCTGTAACAGAATACTGATATTGTGACTGGAAAAAATTAGTTCCATCATTTGAGAATAGAACAGAGAGAACTGTTGGAGCATTTGTATCTCCGAAAATAGTTAGAGTCTTGACTGCCTGTCTGGATAAATTCACCGTGGTAAATCCATCTACTCCAATCAGATTTTGAGATCCCCTAACAACAGGAGGGAGAACTTGGTTTGTTCTATAGATTACAGTAAATGCCATCAGCGTGCCATTTGTTCCGGATGAGTTACGGACTGTGAAGTATACAAATGGCTCTGTCAGGTCCAATTGCTGGGTAAATTGAACACCGCCAACTGTGTTATAAGATGTAACGTTCTGTTGAATTTTATTTTGAGATTGGTATGCCACCAATTGACACGCGGTATCGGTTAACAAACTAATTGTCGCCGTGGCATATGGAGCGACACTATCATATGTCCCAATATATACTCGGCCTGCTAACAGCGGAGTAAAGCTTTTATTATTTATTGACTCGGTCATTTATAATACTCATAATAAATTTTATATTATTTTTATTCTAATAAATGTCAGGACTTGATGATAAAACTTGGAAGGAGTATTTACAGGCAAAAAAAGTTATAGATAGTATCGAGGATAAAGACAAACTTGACAGGAGAATTAATGCATATGAAAGGCACAAGAAACACGTTCTTGAGAAACATTATGAGAATGTCCAAAAAGGTGGAGATGTTTATTTAGACAAATTAAATAAGCGTCGAAAGGAACTCTATCACCTCAGGAAGGAGAAGAAATTAAGGGAGAAGGAAGAGGCTAAACAATTGGAATTGGCACGGGCTGATAGATCAAAGGCATCTGGTAATCCATTTGGTATGGCAATCCATAATCTCAAGTTGGAGTCGAGCGATTCTGGAAGCGATACAGAAACAGAATGTGAGACTGTTTATTGTAGTACCTGCCCAACCACAGATGCAGAGAGTGTTGCAAGTGAACATCCTATAAAGGTCTCAGAACACAAGACCAAACACAAGAAACAGGAAGAGATAAATATTCCTCCTCCTCCAAAGACAGTACAGAATTTATTTAGGAGGCCTGTATGGGCTTAACATTTATGGGATTAACATTTATGGGATTAACATTTATGGGATTAACATTTTGGAGTAGCGGAGTACTTGGACTATCGCTCCCGCCTCGAGTTCTAACATTGAACCCGAAACAGGTAGAGTATTTTATATGTGTCAACACGCTTACTACCAGTGCTGATGTTGCAGAGATCACGGAAATTATGATAAACGGATCCATTTATTAAAGTATTTTTTATTTCTGGAGAATAAAAAAATTAGGGATAAATCCTGTAATGCTCCTCATTCAGTCTTTTTTTTGCCGACACTATCCAGTAGCTTCTTCAGAGTGGATACAACACTGTGTGCAAATTCCTTTCCCTTTACAACAGCAATGTGATCTGCCAATTTCTTAGCTCCAGCAACTGATAATTTATTGGAATCCTTCATTCCCTCAGGAAGGCCGAGCTTAAGAAATCCCAGCATACCACCGACAGCTTTGGGTTGATGTTGCCATTTACCTCCTTCGCCTCCCACCTTAAAAGGAGTTTTTGAAGAAGCTACGGACAAGTCCATTTTTTGGCGTTTTTTTTTGTCTGGAAGACCTGCTGCAGACATTCTCCCGCCATCGAGACCTGCCGCAGACATTCTCCCACCCTGCGATCGCTTCAATAACTTAGCAAATGATCCTGCCCCAGTAACTGATCCACCTTCTGCATCGTCAAGACCTGCCGCAGATATGTATCCTCCTTTCTCTCCTTTCTTCTTTCGCCATTCTCCAGCAATCATTTTAAGTCGTTCCTTCGGAGGGTGCGACATCATTTTGGGCATCATTTCTTTTACAAAATCTCTGTAAGAACTCATTTATTATCATAGGATAATAAATTTTATTATTTTCGATGAATGTTTACTTTGCCTGACCGTGGCCGACAATCGTCTTACCCTTGGCGAAAAGACCACGTCCCTCCGGCATCGTGGAAGCGACAGCCTCGGAACCGACAAGAGACTTGTTACGCTTGACAAGAGAATCGACTTCGCTCTCGGTGAGAGTACCAAGATTGAATAGGGCAGTATCGGCCATAATGGTCATATCTCCACCATAGACAACCACAATCATCACCTCCAATTGAGCAGGTACTTGGGCAAGAACACCAGCATACTCAAAAGGCTTACTATTAATATTAAATGCAATTTGCAAATTAACATTTCCGGATACAGTTCCAGGAAGAGAATCAGATCCAAGAGAAATACCAAGCTGTTTGACAGGGTTAATCGCGAGAACACTTCCAGAACCATATGTCCAATCCTCGAAAGTCGAGTTATAACCGTTATCACACGCCATTCGGAAAAGAGTCTTGGTGCTCGCAGATGCAAGTAAACCAGTGCGCGTACCAATTTGAATTGATACTCCGGCACTCCCGCTATCTTGTCCGATGCCATAAAAGCAATCCGATGCAATACCGCCCTGACGGGTTGAAATAGGATTACGAGCGAACGCATAAATCATCTTGGGCATAGTTTGGAGACGAAGAGTCTGGGATGGGAATTGACTATTGAATGCTGCTCCAGCTGCAGCACCAGTACTCCAAATTTGAGGGAAATATACGACATTTTCATAATCGTATTTCAGGGTGCGTGCGATGGTTGTCAAAGCAGGTTCAGTCTGGATATAGCACAACTCAAGACGGGGATTGCTAATAACAGCAGTAAGAGCGTTGTAAGCCTGAGAAGAAACAAACATATCTTGCAGACCAGAATAATTCATCTGAATGCTCATAGTGTTGAGCTGGCCCAAAAATACCTCATTATCCCAGAGGCAAAATGGCGAAACCATAATGGGCTCTGAAATTTCAAATACCCAAATGGCGTGATTACCACCACCACCACCAGTCGCCGTGTATGAAAGTGGCAAGAAAGATCCGCGCGTAGCCCCAAGGGAATTCTCATATCGGGACAGAGGCTGATTAGAAACCGGATTAAGGGCAGTTACCGCACCTGCCGCGGCAACTGCGGCGGTGACAACCTGATCAGCAAGAAGGGCAGCACGATTATCAGCCATCACAGGACCCTCAAGAGCCTCTCGGGTCAAATATTCTTTGCTAATAAATCGCTGAGTTGCCGAAAGAATTTGACGCGAATTACAGGTTGTGCTCGCTCCATTAATTTGAACCGTTATTGTGTCACAAATTGAGTTCAAAGCGAAGGCCCTCAGCGAAGCTGTGGGAGCCTGAATCGCAACAAAGGGATTTTGGGGAAGACCAATTTGGCCAGCTCCAGCAACGCCACCATCAACAGTTAGAGTATAACGAATGCGGACATTACGACCAACAAGCGTTGAATTGAGACCACCGGGGGTAACAATGTTATTGAAATAAATTTGAGTAGGATAACTCGACCCATCTGCAGGAACCTCAAACTGATTGACATTCTGACCAGTATAAGGGACAAGCTGGGTATAGGTTGACGATACGTTAACTCGATTATCGAGAACAACAGTAGCATCGATTGTGGACATTTTATTCTACGCGGAATAAAATATTTTCTTTTTTTTGGTTGGGTTTTTAATTAGCCAATCAAAATCAGTTTTATTAAATATAGGGAGTTAATCGAGAAAAATAACTTCGGCGATCTGTCTGGAGAGATGCTTTTTGCTCTTATTGTGCTTTGGGAGAGAGGAACGAATAAACTCAACATCGCAACACTCACATCGAATCATCTCGCTACGTTGTGCTTTTATTTTATCCCTATTTGCAAGACGATACTGCTCGTTATACTCTTGTTTGGACTCTTTATGGTCTTCATTGTATTGCTTAGTCTTTTCAATGAAAGATGGGTCTTGTTTCTGCTTTTGATAATAAGAATGTTTATACCCCTTAACCTTATCAGGATTTTTGAGAGCATATTCTTTTGCTTTCGCAATAATCGTCTCTCGATTTTTTTCATAATGACGTTTAGCCTTCTCTCCCATTTTATCTTTATTTTTTTCGTAATACAATTTGTCTCTTTCTTTCTTATTAAGAATATCAAAAGCACGAATACCATTAATAACATTATCTCCCAACAAATCCATCCATTTTTGTTCTGCCTTTCTCAAATCTATTCTGTCGTCAAACTCAACTATCTCCAACTGATTTATTTTAATAGTATTTAATTCGCATTTGGAAAAAATTTGAAAAGACCAACACCAATCTCCATCATTTTCAACACAATTTTTATAATCTTTTTTGTGGTGAGAAAAACGTTGATTCAAAGTTTTTATTGTGCTTCCAACATAAATATCTTCTGTTTCAGTCGAGGTTATCGAATAGACAAATCCTTTCATTTTATTATATTAACGAAAATATAATAAATCAGTTTTATTTTAATGAAAAAATAATATTTAGAACTGGTATTTTCTTATGAAGTCCAACTTGGCGTTCCAGCCACTCCCAGCGTTGATTAACAACGGATACGTTGTGCCATCGATATAACTGTATTGAACATAGAGCTGAACCCTGTCTATCGCATTGTTACTCGCAAGAGCAAACGGACGAAGGAAGTTGGGTTGATAAAGAAGCCATCCAGAATTTTCAATCAATCCAGTAGTGTCTATGTCTACATCAGTGATGACATTGTTAGACTGATTGTTTCCGAAGAAACTTTGAGACACATAGATAGTGGTAGATGAGAAAAGAATCTTGTCAAGCATATTGAAAGCAGTGATAGACTTGTTTGTCTGTACAACTGAATAAGGAGATGCTGGAGCATTTGCTGACAGATATAGCAGATACATAGATGGAGTAATGGTATCAGGCTGGGAGTTGAACTTTAGGAGATTATTGAGTCCGGAATTGAATAGGATACCGTCTGTTGAAGTTTGCAAACCATTGACACTATTTACGTAGTCAGAATTATAATTCAGAGTGCATAGACCTGTTGTAAAGTCCATCGAAACGCTTGGAGCTGTTAGAAATCCTGCCCCATTTCTGTTTGCTCTAACAAAAGCAACCCTAAAAGCCGAATTGATGGCGTCGATAAGAACTTGATATGTATAAATACTGGCTGGACCCGCGTCGATGTTTTCTCCATTTTTTGCAAAGATGCATCCTCCTGGAACAGATGATGTAGTCCAATTTGCAGGAGTCAATGCTAA
>Ga0208259_1000439_pt1 | contig 12162 bp, 12 predicted proteins | sample CryBogCBH22May08_FD_184618 | JGI IMG/M metagenome (GOLD analysis project Ga0208259, IMG submission 184618) | Freshwater microbial communities from Crystal Bog, Wisconsin, USA - CBH22May08 (SPAdes) | ecosystem: Environmental > Aquatic > Freshwater > Lake | place: Crystal Bog, Wisconsin, USA... | reverse complement strand
TTTTATAATAATAAATACGAACGAATGAAGATTGCTCTTATAACAGGAATTACTGGACAGGATGGATCTTATCTTTCCGAACTATTGCTTGAAAAGGGATATGATGTATGGGGAATCATTCGCCGCGCATCTAGCATAAATACTCAACGTATTGAGCATATTTTTGATAAATTGAAACTAAGATATGGAGATTTAACGGATGGAACAAGTATGTTGAATATTATGGTAGAAATTAAAAATACTTATGGTGACAGCATTGAAAGGGTGGAGGTGTACAATTTGGGTGCTATGAGTCACGTGAAAGTTTCTTTTGAAATACCCGATTACACATGCAGCGTTGACGCCGGTGGGACTTTACGATCTTTAGAGGCTATTCGTCATTGTGGTATTCCTTTAGAAAAGGTTCGTTTTTATCAAGCATCTACGTCTGAGCTTTATGGAAAGGTTGTAGAGATTCCGCAAAAAGAGACAACGCCCTTTTATCCTCGCTCTCCTTATGGAGTTGCAAAGCTCTATGGATTTTGGATTACAAAGAATTACCGCGAGTCTTATGGGTTGTATGCCTGTTCCGGAATATTATTTAACCACGAAAGTCCAAGACGAACTCACAATTTCGTAACGAGAAAGATAACAATTGCACTTGGAAAAATATTAAAGGGAGAACAACAACGGCTAACTTTGGGAAATTTGAACTCGTTGCGTGATTGGGGTCATGCAAAAGACTACGTTCGCGGAATGTGGATGATTTTACAACAAGATGAGCCGGAAGACTACGTTCTCTCTACCAATGAGTATCACAGCGTGAGAGAATTTGTTGAAAAGGCGTTCCTGTTAAAGGGATTTGAAATAAAGTGGAAAGGCGAAGGTGTAAATGAAGTAGGATACGACATAAATACGGGACGCGAACTTATTTTTGTATCAGAAAAATATTTTCGTCCAGCAGAAGTAGAAGAGTTGCTTGGTGACAGCACCAAAGCGAGAACCCAGATGGGTTGGGTTCCAGAGTATACGTTTGATACGCTCTTGCAAGAGATGGTTGAACAAGACACTACTTGTTAACTCAAAATAATTTTTTTATAAGGAATATTTTGCAAAGCACTAGACCATTCACTAAAACCACTTCCCCAGTTATTGAAAGAAATATTAATTACAAATTTTGCATGACCAATGATAAAAAAGTCCAGCATTGTATTTTTCAAGGAATCAGCTGTTTGATTTGTAGACTCGCCCAAATGTGTAATTTCCAAGCTGTAACAACTCACATTATAAAACATTTTCTTTAAGCCCATTTTCAAAATATTATCATCGCTAAGAATAAGGAATTTTCTATTTTTATTATTTACTATTTGTTCTAATAATTTGTATATTCTGTAAAATTTTTTTGGGTCTGTTTTTTCCCCATTTACCAAAGATGAGTCACCGGTTCTAATGTGAATAATGCCAAAAGGGGTTGATGAAAGACCAACTTTATATAAAGCGTCTTGAACATGATGGATCATTTCCGGTGTTGGAGTAAGCTTGGACTGTAAAAGTTGCCTTTCTGTGTAATGCATGTTTTTCCAGGCGGGAAAACTATTGCATTGAAGATAATAATATTCTGTTTCAAGAGTGTTCAAGTGGTCAATAAACGAGTTGTAAAAATTGTGTGAATCCGTAGTGAAAGAAAGGCTATCAATATAAATAAAATTCATATTATTAAAATAAGGAACATTATCATAATCCGTAACTTCTTTTTTTATCTCTCCATCAACAATAAATTTTGATAATGGATGGTTTGAAATATCAATATCAAATTCAATTTGCAGTTTTTTGCAAATTTGCGCTAGACAAAAACACCCTCTAATAAAGTCACCAATTCCATATGTTTTATGACCATTTTCTTTTTTTTGATAAACATTGATAATCTTTTTCAACTTTGTATTTTTGAAAACAATTGTTGGATTTATCATGTGAATTGTTAGAGTAGTATTTTATTATATTATAAATACAATAAAATATGATAATATGATATTTTATCCTATTTTACTATTGTAACAATCTTTTTATTTTTATAAAGGGCAAAACCTTTGTATACAATAATTTTTTGTACAACTGGTCATTGTTGAAAAATATGTTTTTCCCTTTCTCATTTTCAATGTAAGCGATTTGCAAAAAACAATCCATCGTTTTGAATATTTTTACGAGATTCAACTCTATATTGTTTACAACTGCTTCATAGTTGGTGAGCAAATGTTTTTTATTGGAATACAAGTTTTGCAATTTATAAACAGACGACTCTTTTATACCAAACAAGTAAGACTGGTAATGGTAACATTGCTGCGTGCTATCATTATATCCGTACAATTCAACATCACATTTTATCATTTTATTAAAAAAATGCGTAATTGGGGAAGTGATAATAAACGAGTCATTCGTAAACACCACATTTGAATATTTTGATATATCAATCAATGACAAAACGTGACACCATTTACCAATATCCAAGTGACTATTATTTTCAATTTCCAAGTATCCATATACTCTTTTTTCTAAAAATCCTCTCAATGCATCGCTGTATTTTTCATTTTTGCTGTTTATAACGATAATGTCGTTATTTTTGAAATGCAAATATTTTATATTGTTTACTATTGTTTTGTACTTTAACACAGTATCACAGTGGCATGCAATAATGGTAAGAATTTTGTTAGTTGGATTAACCTTTACAATAGAATAATTGTGCGAACCCATATCTCTTTGGGCTTTGTTCACCATATAATCTTCTTCGCGATGTATTTTTAAAATATTTTTGAAAACAGTCAACATGTACTGTTATTTATATTATACAAACAAAACAAAAATAAAGAAAAAAGATAAAGGAAGAAGAAAAAATTGATAATAAAAGAAACGATAAGAGAGAAACATAAAAAACAAACAAATTATGTACAGACTGGTGTCAAATCGTTTTACGGATGAAACTTGGTGCGAGAATCAAGAATATAAAAATAGACTCTTATTGGATGGGTGTATATATGGATCTCCGCAACGCCTTTCTCCAAGAATTGAAGTGAATTCTCTCTTGTATGTTGTAGAGATGAACAATTCTACAAATAGAATTCTAGGAATAGGAATTATACGAAACACTATACAATACGACAAGTACTATCAAATTTATCAAACTGGAAACTACAACCGGTATGTGTTCAAGGGAAAATATCATCTTGATCGCGACGAACTTCCGCAAAATATACTTGATATTTTTGATTATATTTTGTTCAAAGAAAAAACCCACATGAAAAGAGGTGCAGGAATGACAATTATTCCAGAAAAATTATTTAGACATCCAAAGGTTGGGGAAGTTGATGTTCGCAAAGAATTAAAAGCCGCATTCATGAAAAAATATACTGATGAAAAAGAAGTCTAAAGAAACAATAAAAAATATACTAGTTTTATATATGAACATAGATACTGATATAAATAACTATACGATTGCAGAGTTGGCTGCAATATTACATTTGAATGAAGATGAGATAACAAACAGTTCAATAATAACAGAAAAAACCAATAAATATATTTCTCAATATAACAAGCAAAATGATGTAGATATGTCATTTTTTTTTCAAGAGGTGCAAAATAGATTGGTTGAATATGCAAACAATACAGATAAAGAACAAGTGGAAGAGTGGTACAAAAATGAGGTACTAGAACCCAAAGACAAGCCATTACAAGAAGCTAAAATTACAGAGAGAAAAGATCAAGTGGATGTACTAAGCAAAGATGGTAAAAATGTAATGGAAAGAAAACAATTGGGTGTTGCAAATAATTACAACGTTGGAGTCGCGCAAGATACATTGAATCCCAACTTGAAAAATATAAATAGTCGTTTAGTCAACCTGGATAGTCAATTTCGCCAAGCATCTGGAAATGATACATCTACAGATTACACATTGGACCTTTCCGATATCTTGAAAAATACTCTTTCTCTTCGCCTGTATTCTTTCCAAATTCCGTTTTCATGGTATACAATAGACGACTCTTACAAAAATCGTTGTTTTTGGATAAGCGCACAAATTAAAAGTGTTCCCATTTACATGCAACCTGGAAACTACAATCCAAGCAGTTTTGTCTCACAATTAAATGCCAATTTTGCAGCAACTGGTTTCACATTTACAGACGTTTGTGGAAATCAAATACCACCTGTAAAATACAATAACAACAATGCAAAAATTACAATTTCCTTATACGGAGGTACATACGTAGATCCAAGTGACAATGGGTCTACTTTTACAATAGATACAACAACAAACCTCGTTTTTTTTGATGCAACTGCAAAATTGCAGTGCGCAGACACCTGTGTTCCCCAGGCTTCTCTCTACATCAATCAAACTCTTGGCTGGGTAATGGGGTATCGCGATGCAATTGAACCGGTCAATCCAGCAGGAAATATGGGGGCGGCAGTGGTAGACTTGAATGGACCGCGATATTTAATATTAGCCATAGATGATTACAACCAAAATCATATTAATAGTGGACTTGTTACCATAACAGAGTTGTCTACACACGTAAAGTTACCTAATTATTATTCTCCAGATTTGCCATATATTTGCATAGAGGGCACAGGATTGGGAACAGGGCAAATAGAACAGCTTGTACCTAGTGCGCCAAGAACGCTAACCAACTCGCAGATTTACACAATCAATTCCATTATTCAAAACAACAAGAATAATACAAATTATAAGGCAAAAGCGCCGACGACAACAGATGTTTTTGCCATCATACCCATAAAACAAGGATCTACTCTTGGTTCTCTCTACGTTGATTTTAGCGGAAGTCTACAAGATAATCGTCGCACATATTTTGGGCCAGTAAACATTGACCGCATGAGAATTCGTTTACTAGACGACAAAGGGAATTTATTGAATCTCAATGGAAGCGACTGGTCCATTACATTGATTGCAGAAACATTGTATCAATATTAGTATATAGCAGTCGCCTTATTCAAAAAGATGTTGGAACAATGTATCAATGCAATAGGAGCCTTTGGTCCCCAAATCACCTTTTTCATTTCTCTCTTGCTCTTGCGGAAAAAACCAACTTTGGTACTCATATACATAGTTGGGTTTGTAATAAATACATTGCTTGTCTACGTACTCAAAGGGTTTTTCCAGCAACCTAGACCAACAGACGAAACGACTTCGTTCAATCTTGAAAAAATATACAGAAAAAGGCCCGGATTTGATCGTTATGGCATGCCTTCTGGTCACACACAAGCGGTATTTTACTCTACCGCGTTTATTTACTATGCATTGAAAGACGGAAATGTAACTATAGTCATGTTGGTTCTTTCTCTCATTACGGCATATCAAAGGATTCAATCAAGACATCACACAGTTGTTCAAGTTTTGGCGGGAGCAGTGGGAGGCTTCACAGTAGGATACTTGTTCTTCACATATGGAGAACATCAAGTAAAGGGATTATTGAAAAATAAGAAGGATGACAATGCAAGAAAGCCAACTTAGTAGGGAACCTACGGTTCCCTTACGATCCCTCCCTTAAAAATAAAAATTAGTAATCCAACTTAAAAAAGAGCACTAAAGAGAGAAATGCAAAAAAACAAAGATAATATAATCCTACTATATGGGAGGGGGTATATTACCTTGCACAATTCATAATAATAAACTTCTTTTCCTTTTTGGAAAAGAAAACAAGTATGCAGATACACCGGGATGGAGCGACTTTGGTGGCGGCAAAGACGGAAACGAGACTCCTCTGCAGACCGCATTGAGAGAAGGCGTAGAAGAGCTTACCGGATTTTTAGGCGACACAAAAGACATTAAAAACCTACTTAAAGCCGGCGTCTACAAAGTAGAAATTGACTCCAGTTCTAGTAATAATCCTTATATTGTTCATATATTTCCAATGCAGTATGATGCGAATTTGCCACACTACTACAACAATAATCGCATATTTCTTGAAAAAAAAATGGATGTCGCCATAATGAAAAAGTCAAAGATTTTTGAAAAGGCGGAGATCAAATGGATATCTATAGATGACATGATAAGAAACTCTAAAAAGTTTCGCAAGTATTTCCAGACCACTTGTAAAAAATTGTACAAAGAAAAAAAAGAAATTCAAAAATTTATCAATGCAAGGTTGAGGAAGAAGAAGAGTTCAAGTTCCACAAGGAAAGTTCGTGGCACAAGAAATAACAAGACAGTAAAGAACAAATCTTAAGACAATTCTTATGCTAGTGCTGGTGCTGCCGTAGCCTCCATTTTTTTCATCCATTTCAAATGGATGTTGGTTTTTTTGTGACACGTCAAGTGTCCTATAGTAACAATCTTACCGCATTCGCAAGTTACTTTTTCCTTCTTTGCGCGAAGGAGTTCATCCCTTTTTTTTTCGTAATATTGTTTTTGATACTCCGTGTACCGCTCAGAATTATTCAAGTTGTACTCTTTTTGATAGGCCTTAAGTGCCTCCGCATTGTTCAAGTATCGTTCCTTGATCGCTTCTTTATTTTGTTCGTAATAGGTGATTGGAACCTTGAATTTATCATTGATGATAACGCTGCTTTGTTCAATGCATTCATTCGTCAACTCATCTAGAGAGTCGTTGTTGATAATTTGAACAAAGTTTGACATGTTTGAAAAGTATGTTGATGGATGTAGCCGTTAACATACATTTCGTTTCAATTTTTTTGGACGGTATTTTTATCAATCATGGTCGCCTTTGCCACATTTGCAATAATTTTGTTGAAATCTTTCAACTCTACGTGATCTTCATATGGCCCAAGAACTTCGCCATTTATTTTCATATACTGGTCGTTCTTTGGGTGGTCGTATTGAATGCATCCGGGGTATTTTTCTCTCCACGCTTCTAATAGGAATATGCTTTTCCTTGTGGTCTGTTTGATAGTTTTAATCAATAGTTCGCGTTCTTTTGCCCATTCATTGTCGTTTTTGATATGAAAGACTTCTCTCTTTATGTCGCTGCAATGAATAGGTCGTTTACAAATATCAAGTTCTTTAAGTTCACGCAATATAATATTCGTAACGCCAGCGGCGTATCCATTCTCTCCCGTATACTCCAAATCAAGCAGTTTCACCTTGATGGAATCAATAAAATCAGTTAGATTCATGGCGTCTTTGCAGGTCTCGTTCAAGAAGAATTGCATATTAAACTTGTTGTGACTGTTTACGTTGTTGGTATTATGACTGTTGCTATTATTGTGACTGTTTGCATGTGTAACTGCATTTGATTTCATTGAAATTTCCATCATTTTTTGAGTTTGATCAATAATCAAGTCTTTGAATTCACTATTTTGTTTCATGAGTTCTTTGATGAGATCTTTGTCCGTCATCTCTTTTTCTTCCGGAGTAGTCGCCATAAAGTTTACCAAGCTTTGATTTTCTACCACATTCTTCTTCTCTCCCGGAAAAGTACAATTTTTCTTATGCCTCCACAAACTATTGTAATGACTGTATTTCTTACCACATTCGCAGCGGCATTTTTTTGGCATTTTGTTGGTGCCTGTATCATCAAAAATGCCTAAATCATCATCAAAAATGCCTAAAATATAGCATTTTTCATTAATTTTGTGTTTCCCTGTCAATAGATGTTTTTCGTAGTTGCTTTGTTTGCTGCATTTAAAGTCACATATAATGCATTCAAAATCTCCGGCGACTTTTGGCTTAATACATATAGCATTTATAGCCATAATATAGCATCGGACAAAAAATCTAAGTCCTTTTTTTCAAAACTTTTAAAAAGTCCAAAAAAAATTATCGTAACAAATGAAATTCCCAAAAAACACATTTAAGAGCATTATGCTCACAAACGACTTTTCAAAAAAGTTTGCGTTTTTCAGTTCCAAGATTCTGTTTCGGACATTTTTTTTGGACATTTATTTTTGTCCATTTTTGAAAAGTCAAATAAAGTCTTGAAATCGGAAAAAAAAGTAAACTTTATATAATAAATTGGAAAAGGGGCTTAAAGGCGATGCCGGGCTTCTTTAAGTTCGTTTTGTGGCAATATAATATTATATAAAACGGACTTAAAGGAGCCAGACTGGTATTATCTCTCGTTATAGTAAGATAAGGTTACAGAATCATGATGAAAATAAGTCATTCTGTTGCAATTATGGTAGTTGGAAGTTTTTTGATTCAATACTACTTTATGAGTATGGTCATGACCAACTCTGCGGAAAATATTACGAATAGTTTGGGCAAGTTTTATTTGGCTTCATTGATGGGTCTCTCTATGGGCATTTTAGAAGTCTTGATGAATGACTTGTCTAGTGGAAACCTTCGTTTGCGCTACTACGCGCCTTTGGTAACCTTGTTTTTCGTGTTTTTGTTCTTGTACAGAAACCAAGTTTGGATTGGCGATGAACAGTACTTGAAAGAAATGATTGAACATCACAGTATGGCTTTGTTTACAAGTGATGCCATTTTGAAAAAGACCCACAGTTATCAAGTGAGCAAGTTTGCCAAAAATATCATCCAGGGACAGACGGATGAAATTCGTGAAATGAGAGAAATAGTAAACTCGTTGAAATCTAAAAAGCCGCTTTCGGATTCTTAGTGAAAATTTGTGGATATTTTTTTAGACGATCGGCGCTTCAACACATCTGTATTGACTTTACCTAAAGAAGGTCTTTTGGTTGGAGCATTTTCAAACGGTTCAAACAGAACGGCAACAATCATATTGTTTTGTACGGAAGCCTCAAATACTTTTTTGCACTCATTTATTGCACTTTTCATGAAATCGTCTTCTACAAATTCATAAATAACATTTATAGTGTTGACAATATCAATGGAGTTTCCAATACTGTAAAACCCCTCCACATCACTTTTATTGAGAAGAGAATAGACACCATTTACGTTAAGAACTGTAAGAAGATCTAAATAGTAGTTGTAAAGTTTCAAGTATTCAACAAGAAGACTTCCTACTTCTGTCAATTTTGGATGTGCGTGAAATTCTGCGTATCTGTAGTCAACAGAAAAGGTAGTAATACGTTCTTTCAATATTTGAGTAGTGATGGATTTTTTATAAAGAGAGACCTTTTCTTTTTCATTTTCATCAAGTTTCTCGTCATCCATAGTTAAAAAGTCAAATCTTTCTAGGTAATCCAATAAAAAAATATTGGTAGCTTTACTAATAGATTCGCGAATTTTATTCCAATAAGAAACTTGACAATGAAAATATACATTACCACACAATAAATGGATTGACATAGGATTTACCTATATAAAAAGGGAGATTTCTTTTTTTTTGTTTTATCCTTTTTATTTTTGCGACGAGTATTCTTTTTGCGATGTGTTTTTCTTCTTTTTCTTTTTATAAATCCACCGGAAGCCGGAACCATGGTATCTGCTATTCTATTTTTGCAGTTGCTAAGATATGTATTTGATAGTTTTTCTTTAGCTTTGGTCATTTCATCGCTACATAATTGAATTATATCTCTCGTTGTTGTTTTACCTCTTCTATTAGAGTAAAGATATTCACAATGCTGTGAAATTTTAGGAAGTGACACATTTGGTTGTGGGTCACACATTCCTCTATAAAATTTAATTTTACTTGATAAAATAGATAATGGTAATGGAAGAGTTGGTACAGAAAAAACTACGGGTAAGGTTTGATCATATGGAACAATTATTCCACGGACATTATTAGTTCCTGTGACCATTCCAAAAATGATCTGTTGCCTTTTGTTTTCATAAATGAATGCAACTTGTTTTCCTTGTTTAAAAAAATCTATTATTGATAATAGTTGCTCATTTATTAAATCTATTATATTTTCTGCTGCTGCTGTTGCTGGTTGTTGTCTTTCTCTAGAATGAGGATAGAGTTGTTGTAACGCGGTAGAGATTAAAAATAAATAATCAAAAAAATCTTCCATTTTTTTTTGTTTATCTTTAAGTGTAATATTATTGTGATTCCCAGAATTCAACAAGTATGAAACTTTTACATTTGTAACCGGATTTTTTGAATAAAGTACTGGTAAACATATAAATGTCATCCAAGAAGTAACCTTTTCACTTACATAGAATAAATCATCACTAACTCCTGGCAATATATGACTTCTTAACAATGATGTAAATATACCCCATAAAGTCAAAGATTCATCCTGTAATACTCGCGGTCTATTTTTTGTTTTCATATAATCTTGAATAGAATAAGCATCGCATACGAAAGAGAATGTTTTGTTTTCATGAAAAGTCACTTCAAAAGACCACAAAGATCCAAGTGTTGTACTGCGGCCTGGTGTATGTAGTGTATCAAAAAATATTTTCATCAAGTCTCTAGGACAAACTATAGTATAGTTGCTACTAGTTGACCTATCACTTAAAGCATAAATATAAGATATAAATTCCTTGATTCCTTTATTTATTATTATTTCTGGACTAATAGTTATTGGTGGAATTTCAATTGAATTTGTCACATCAATGCTATCATATGCTTCAAAAGAGTCTTTAATATCTATAGAGTCTTTAAATTCATTGGCAATATGTAAAATATATGTGATATCTTGTTGTGTTTCATTTTCTGTATATGACATTATATTATGAAACCTATATTATTAAGATAATTTATTTTGAAGAAGCCGTATTTATAACAATCTCATTTTGTGCATCAAATTCTTTTTTAGAAACACAGTATCTATAATGCTGTGACATTGATTTTGCAACCTGTTTTTCGCAATACTTGCAAATATTGTCTGTTTGAACGGAAGAAAACGCAAACTTGGTAGATAAATATTTTTCAAGACTTGGCATCTTCAATTCACTTATAGAGAGAGTCATTTTTTCGCCAAAGTCTTTAAGTAGCTTTGACATATTATTCTTTTGATTAACATAGTTGTTGAATTCCTTGTTGATGTCTTCTAAAATTTCTTTTGGAATAGTGCAGTCTTCGTTGCTATTGACATTCAACTCGTCCAACTTTACTTTGAAATGTTCAACTATTTCAATGGCTGTTTTTATTTTGTCTTGGTCAAAGTTTACTTCGTGAACGTAGAGAAGTACGTTACCGTTGTGGACTTGAAGTTCAAAATTTTGTTTATTAGAGATTCCTCTATGTTGTGCGAACATGATTCCACAACAGTTTTGGATTTCACAGTCTCTAATAAACTTTTCAACCTCTTGTTTCGTGACGTTTTTGGTGTCGTGATCTTTGTTTTCAATGAGTATCTTTGGCTTGTTATTGCGTATCAACATGATATCTCCTGTTTCTTTTTGATCTGATACATGCTCTATCTGGCCACAGGGGAAGAGAGAAAGAAGAATATTGTATGTAATATTTTCTGAGATGGAACCTTTGGATGAGCCATTTTCAAACTTCTTCAAGACGTCTGTAACGTTGGCTTGAAGAACGCTTTGCGAAGAGTTGTTCAAAGTGGATATCTCTTTTATATCGTTTATCTTTCTCTCTGTTTCAACAAGTTGAGACTGTATTCTTGACTCTGTTGAGGATATCAAGTTTGATAATGTTTGTTGAGACTGTCCCATAGTTTGATTTATGTTTTTGAGAAAGTCTTCAATTGTTTTTTTGTCCAACGAAGACGATACGAGTTTAGAGGTTTCCGTTATGACGGATGTTTGGAATAACTTGAGATGAAGGTTGATGTCATTAGAAAGTTTATCTTGATTTTTGGGAATCAAATCATTGATCATGAGAGAAGTCTTATCCAACAAGTTGCTGTTTGTTTCTTTAATAAGAGGAGCAATGCAGTCCGCATTGTTAGAAGAGATAATCATTTTCAAGTCGTTCATATATTCTTTTCTGTATTCGTTCAAATTGGAAGAGAAAACAGTTGTAATATCGTTCTGATATTTGGTAACAGATGAAGAAATACTTTCAACTTTTGAATCAAGGAGAGAAAACTTTTCAAGAAGTTTTGCTGCCAAGTTTGAATTCAAAGACGAGTCCAGATCCAGTGTAAGTTTTTTAAGAATTTCAACAAAAAGGATATTGACACGTTCAAAATCTAGATTCGTGTTTTGATAAAATTCAAATATTTCCTTGTTACGGATAATGAGTTCATGTTGTTGTTCCATATTATAAAACTTAACATGATGTCTTTAAATACTTTAGCTTCCTATTTTGTTTCTATTTAGAAAGCTAAAAAGCTATCAAAAGCTATTTAGGACCTATTTAGAAAGCTAAAAAGCTATCAAAAGC